>Ga0255347_1000128_pt1 | contig 141480 bp, 152 predicted proteins | sample wastewater_treat_2_FD_192479 | JGI IMG/M metagenome (GOLD analysis project Ga0255347, IMG submission 192479) | Wastewater microbial communities from Lulu Island WWTP, Vancouver, Canada - plant24 | ecosystem: Engineered > WWTP > Wastewater > Unclassified | place: Canada: Vancouver, British... | reverse complement strand
ATATATAGTTGAGAGCTTATATGCTTAAAAACCACCCACACCCAGGGTGGTTTTTAGGGGTTTCAATGAAAAAGAGTCCAACAAAAAAGACGCCATCTTAGTGGCGCCTTTTTATTTATGCTAAAGTTTTCTTATCTGGATTATCGACTTTTTCGGCTTGAATTTCGGTGTTACCGGCAGCAACCGTCTTCTTTGAAGCGCGACCAATTGCAAAGATTGCGAAGCCAATTAGTAGTAGGCCAGCAACGAGTAGACAGATCCAAATATTGTAGCCAACTACGCTTAAGAGAATACGGATTAGGAAGATTGCGGAAAGAACTTCCATGACCTTTACGCGAAGGCGAATGGCATAGAGCAAGATAATTAGGCGACTAAACACCGAGATGCAAACGCAGAGCAGAGTGAAGTAATCGTTGTCTGACGAGAAGCGACTGTTATTAACAAAGACTACATACATAGCCGTGATTAGCCAGGTTAAAAGTGCGCCAATGAGATAGCGAATATGGATTGGCTTAACTCCGTCTTTTATCTTCGAGCGCATGTAATCTCGCAAGATTAGTGATGCTGGAGCGAGCATGAAGGCGACATAAATCAAAGTATTACTTGCGTTCTCGTCCTTCACTAAGCTAGAGGCTTCGCCGAGGATAAGCGCCAGGCCGAATGCGCCAATATAATAACCCCAGTCGATAATGCTCAAGCGCTTGCTCGTGTAGCCAAAAATCAGCAAGATAACGCTCGCGATAACGATTGGGATCCAGTAGCCGGAGTCTTCGACTAGGCAGAAGTAGAACGATACCATAGAGAGCGCTACGGAGGCGACGAGGCTGCATGACATTGCATTCTTTTCGTCGGCTGGCTTGATGGCAAAATACGAGAATGCTGCGACAAGGCTCATGACGCCAATGATGATGGCACTAAAGAGGTTATCGAAGCTTTCGTTACAAACAATCGAGCTAAGGAAGAGCGCACCTGGAATAATCATTAGTGCGTTCCTGTCGATAAAGATCGAAACGAAACAACTGATTGCTGCGAAGGCTAAAGCGAGTGTCTTAATGATGAATAGGAAGCTCGTAATGCTACTGGCGCTAACACTAGAAAGATAGCGAGCTTCGCTGATGTTAAGGCTTAGGATGCTTCCGGCCGCAGCAATAATGAAGAGTGCAAATATACAGAGCGCAAGTAAGATGCGTTCGGCGCGATGGGTTTCTTCGGTTGGTCTCTTGAGCATAAAGTAGATGGAGATTACGCTCTGGGCTAGAGTTGAGAATAGAGTTACGGCGAATAGAAGATAGTAGGAAGTCTCAACGTCTGCCTCGAAGGCTACCAAGAAATCAAAACAAAGAGTAAATAATAGCAACTGAGCGGCAAAGCGGACGGTGGTCCATGGCTTATCTGTTAGGCTGTGATCGACATAGAAGAATACGATAAGGAGCACAGCGGTCAAGCTAGCCGCGAAAGGAACTAGTTCTGAAAGCATTGCTAAAAAGCTGGCAATTGCACCGACGATCGCGTAAGCAAAAGAGGCTACCGCAACAGCATTCTTGGCTTCTGGTCGGACAATACTGGATTCTGAGCGCCAAAGATAACGAGCGGCGACCGCTAGAATCATGTAGGCAACGGGTATTATATACAGTGCGACTTCTTCGTAATAATCGATACTTTCGAATAGCTCGCTAATTAGATAGCCACCAAAGAATACTAATGGGATTAGGGAGAATGCAGATACGAACCAGAGTCCGGACTTCTTGAATACTCTGGCGCTAATTACGCTCATGGCTAATAGCATGAAGAAAACTGTTGTTGGCAGTAAGTAGCCTTCGAAACCTAGTTCAGAGAGAGCTGGCAGCCAGAAAACAAACATGGCAAGTCCCGTGATATTGAAGGCGAGGGAGGAGGTCTTTAGGAATGGAACCCTAAGTCTTAATATCCAGCTTATGATAAAAGCCAGCAAGGTAATTATTAGTACGATCGGCGCAACGAGCGTTTCGTCGACGCGCGACATAAAGCCAACCATTGAGGCTATAACTAAGAAACAGCCTATATATAATACAGCATTTAGTGCGCCAGTATTTTTTGGCTCTGGGGCCTTGGCTTTTGTGACTGGTTTTATGGTCGTTTCTTTTGCGACTTTTTCGCTCTTCGAAGCAACCGCAAGCATGGACTTGCGTTTATCGTTTATGCTAAAAGCGATAAGAATCGCCAACAATGCTGCAACGCCTGCAACAAACATAATGACCTCCCATTTCTATGTCTCAATAATAGCAAAAAGCATTAACATAGTGCAAATTAGCAACCCTCAAAAAGTTCTTGCAAAACTTGAATTATTTCGCTAGAATTTGTACTAAGAAGTAGTGTGCTTTGAGTATTTTATGCTTGCCGTGGCAAAGCAGGCAGAACTCTAGGCGGTAATCTTCGCGCCAAGATATCAAACACTAAATAAATGCGAGGGAATGTGGCAGATTTAGCAACTGCGAACAGTGGTGCCCGTGTGAGTTTCACAGAAGGGGACCAAGTTCTTCCAATACCAAATTTAATTGAGCATCAGACCAAATCCTGGAAAGATTTTAAGGATTTCGGTCTTCGCGAGGTTTTTGAAGAGCTCAACCCAATCGACGACTATACTGGTCAGAAATTGAGCTTGCGCTTCAAGGATTATTACTTTAAGGATCCGATTGAAAGCGATCGCCAGGCAAAAGATAACCTGACGAACTACGAGTCGGCTCTCCATGTCAATATTGAGCTAACCAACAAAGTCACTGGCGAAGTTAAGGAACAGGACATCTATTTTGGTGACTATCCTGAAATGACTGACCGTGCAAGCTTTGTTATTAAGGGTACTGAGCGCGTTATCGTTTCTCAGCTTATCCGCTCGGCTGGTGTTTTCTTCCAGGCCGATAAGGTTGGCACGCGCAAGTATTATGGCGCAAAGATTATTCCTGGCCGTGGTGCATGGCTCGAGTTCGAGACCGACACTAAGGGCGTAATCTATGTTAAGATCGATCGTCGCAAAAAGGTCCCAGTAACGACCTTGCTTCGTGCGCTTGGCCGCAAGAAGAGCGAAATCATGGCTGATTTCAAAGACATCGATAATGGCGAAGTTCACTACATTGAAAATACCTTCGAAAAAGACCCATCCGATAGCCGGAGCTCGGCATTGCTTGAGATCTTCAAGCGTCTCCGCCCAGGCGATTTGGCTACCGTTGAAAACGCACGCGAATTGATCAAGCGCACCTTCTGGGATTACAAGCGCTACGATTACAGCCGCGTTGGTCGCTACAAAATCAATCAGCGCCTTGGCTTCGATACTCCAAACGACGAAGCTCATCGCACGCTTCAGATGGAAGATTTGGTTGCTATCATTAGCGAAATCATCCGCTTGAACAACACCCAGGATCCAGAAGACGATATCGACTCTTTGGCAAACCGCCGCGTCAAGCTCGTTGGTGAGCTCGTTCAGCGCCAGTTCCGCCTCGGTATGCTACGCTTGCAGCGCAACATTCTCGACCGCATGTCGATGAGCGATCCCGCAACTGTTACTCCATCTCAGCTTGTTAACTCGCGCCCAGTTGTTGCAGCAGTTAAGGAATTCTTCTCTAGCTCACAGCTCAGCCAGTTGATGAACGATACTAACCCATTCGCAGAGCTTTCACACAAGCGCCGTCTATCCAGCATGGGTCCTGGCGGTCTTACTCGTGAGCGCGCTGGTCTCGAAGTACGCGATACGCACCCAACTCATTACGGCCGTATTTGTACGGTTGAGACTCCAGAAGGTCAGAACGTCGGTCTCGTGCTTAACCTTGCAACTTATGCAAAGATTAACGAGTACGGCTTCATTGAGGCTCCATACCGTGTTGTTAAGAACGGTAAGGTAACTGACGAGGTTGTCTATGTTGACGCTGCCGATGAAGAGAAGATGGTTATCGCAGATACCTCCGCTAAGCTCAACAAGGATGGTAGCTTTGCTGATCAGTATGTTTCCGCACGTAAAGCTCTCCAGCCAACCCAGGTTGAAGCAAGCGAAGTTACTCACATGGATGCTGCGCACAAGGAAATTCTTGGTGTTGCCGCTTCTATGATTCCATTCGTTGAAAAGTCCCGCGTTGACCGCTCTTTGATGGCCTGCGCAATGCAGAAACAGGCAGTTCCACTAATCAAGACTGAGGCTGCACGCGTCTCCACCGGTATCGACGGTGAGGTCGTTAAGAATCTTTCCCAGGTTGTCTTCGCAGAAGATGATGGTGAAGTTACTAAGGCAGACTCCAATGTTGTCGAAGTTAAGTACGGCAAGACCAAGAAGTCTTACGAGCTTACCCACTTTGAAAAGACTAACGATGACCGCTGTTATGACGAGCACTGTGTTGTAACTCGTGGCCAGAAGGTTAAGAAGGGCGACATCCTTATCGAGGGTGCTTCCATTGATAATGGCGAGCTTGCACTTGGTAAGAACATGCTTGTTGCCTTCATGCCATGGCACGGTTTCAACATGGATGACGCAATCGTCATTTCTCGCCGTCTCGTTGAAGATGATACTTTGACCAGCATTAACATTCGTGACTTCGACGTAGAGGTTCGCGAAACTAAGCTTGGTCCAGAACAGGTTACCCGCGATATTCCAAACGTTAGCGAAGCTGCTCTCCGCCACCTCGGCGAAGATGGTATCGTTACGGTTGGTTCCGAGGTCCGCAACGGTGATGTTCTCGTTGGTAAGATTACGCCAAAGGGTGAACAAGAGCTCAGCTCTGAGGAACGCCTCCTCCGCGCAATCTTCGGCGAAAAGGCTAAGGACGTCCGCGATACTTCCGTCCGTATGAACGGTTCTGATAGCGGCAAGGTTGTCGGTGTTAAGATCTTTACCCGCGAAAACGGTAACGAACTTAAGTCTGGCGTCTTGATGCAGATTAAGATCTACGTCGCTGAAATGCGCAAGATTAGCGTTGGCGATAAGATCACAGGCCGCTACGGTAACAAGGGTGTCGTCGCTCGTATTCTCCCAGTTGAGGATATGCCATTCATGGAAGACGGTACTCCAGTTGATGTTGTTCTTAACCCAATGGGTGTACCAAGCCGTATGAACCTCGGTCAGCTTTACGAAACTCACCTTGGTATGGCGGCTCGCGCACTTGGCTATAATGTCACGACCCCATCCTTCAACTCCGCAACTGATGCTCAGATTTCCGAACAGCTCGAGAAGGCTGGTATTGCTCGCGATGGTCGCGTCAAACTTTACAACGGTTTGACTGGTGAACCATTCGAGGAACGCATTACTGTCGGCGTCATGTACATGCTCAAGTTGCACCACATGGTTGCAGATAAGATTCACGCTCGTTCAACCGGTCCTTACACGATGGTTACCCAGCAGCCTCTTGGTGGTAAGGCTCAGAACGGTGGCCAGCGCTTCGGTGAGATGGAGGTGTGGACGCTCGAAGCTTACGGTGCTGCATCGACCCTCCAGGAAATGCTCACGATTAAGTCCGATGACGTCTTCGGTCGTGCTAAGGCTTATGAATCTATCATTAAGGATGAAGCAATCGAAGGTCCAAAGCTTCCAGAAGGCTTTAACGTTTTGGTTAAGGAACTTCAGGGTCTTGGCTTGAAGGTTGACCTCTTGGATAACGGTGATGCTCGCGACGCAGACCGCGTGATCGAAAAGACCACTGAAATGGTTGGCCGCGAAAATGATGACGCTGCAATCTATGCACGCCACGAAGAAGAAATCGTCCCAGAAACCGGCGAAGATGCTGAAGAAAACGGCATTAGCCAAATCGACGGTAGCGATGACGATGCTGAAGAAGTAGAAATCGATGAAGAAGATATCGAAATTAACGAAGAAGAAGGGGAGTTTTAATAATGGCTTGGGCAGATAATTTTATCAGCGCAAACGATTTCGACTCGATTCGCCTTTCAGTAGCAAGTCAGGACGATATCCTGAACTGGAGCTACGGCGAAGTTACGAAGCCAGAAACAATTAACTACCGCACACAGAAGCCAGAACGTGATGGTTTGTTCTGTGAGCGCATCTTCGGTCCAGTCAAGGATATTAATCCAAACGACCCGAAGCTAAAAGGTGTTCGCTCTCGCGAAGCCGCAGTCGACAAAGAGGGTAACCTCGTTACCAAGAGCATCTCTCGCCGTGAGCGCATGGGTCACATCTCGCTCGCAGCTCCAGTTGCTCACATCTGGTTCATGCATGGCACTCCAAGTGCTTTGAGCCTCTTGCTCGACCTTACTGTTAAGAATATTGAGAAAGTTGTTTACTTTGCATCTTACCTTATCATTGAGGCTGACGACGAAGAAATTCAGAAGCGCCTTGAGGATTTGGAAGCTCAGACTGATGTTGCTAAGCAGGCTATCAATGCTCGCTACGCAAAGGAAGCTCATGTCGAGGGTGCAAACCTTGAGAAGCTCGCCGCTGAGCAAACCAAGGAGCTCGATGATCTCGAATCTGATTACCTCACCAAGAAGGGCATTCTTACTGGTTTCAAGAAGGGTGCAATCATCAATGAGGTAGATTACCGCGAACTCGAAGACGACTATCTTGACCTTATTACCGTTGAGATGGGTGCAAGCGCAATCGAAAAGCTCTTGAAGGAAATCGATTTGCCGAAGCTCGTCGAGGACCTTCATAAGGAAGCTGACGAATCTAAGGGTACTAAGCAGAAGCGCATCATGAAGCGCCTCAAGACTCTCGAAGGTATGCTCAGCGCAGGCATCAAGCCAACCGACCTTATCATGAACGTAATCCCGGTCATCCCACCAGATCTACGTCCTATGATTTCGCTCGCTGGTGGCCGCTTCGCAACCTCCGACTTGAACGATCTTTATCGCCGTGTCATTAACCGTAACAACCGCTTGAAGAAGCTTATCGACCTCAATGCTCCAGAAGTTATCTGCCGCAACGAAAAGCGCATGCTTCAGGAAGCAGTTGATGCTTTGATTGATAATAACGCTAGCCGTGGTGGCCGTACTGCCAACTCTCAGAATGGTCGCCGCAAACTCAAGAGCTTGTCCGACTTGCTCAAGGGTAAGCAGGGTCGCTTCCGCCAGAACCTTCTTGGTAAGCGTGTTGACTACTCTGGCCGTTCCGTTATCGTTGTAGGTCCAGAACTTCGCATTCACCAGTGTGGTTTGCCAAAGCAGATGGCACTCGAACTCTTTAAGCCATTCGTAATTAGCTGGTTGATTAAGCACGAATATGCAACCAACATCCGCTCGGCTACTCGTTTGATTGAAGCTGGCGAAATCGTTGTTTGGGATGCTCTTGATGAAGTTATCGAAGGTCGCTACGTCCTCCTTAACCGTGCTCCATCGCTACACCGTCTATCCGTTCAAGCCTTCCAACCTAAGCTCGTCGATGGTAAGGCAATTCAGCTTCACCCACTCGTTGCTAACGGTTTCAACGCCGACTACGATGGTGACCAGATGGCAGTCCATCTACCACTCTCCGCTGAGGCTCAGGCTGAGGCTCGTGAGTTGATGGCTGCAGGCAAGAACCTCTTGAAGCCAGCTGATGGCGCTCCAGTTCTTTCTATTACGCAGGACGTCGTTCTTGGTAGCTACTACATGACTTACAATAAGCCATCCGCACAGGGCGAAACCAAGGCTTACACCAGCGTTTATGAAGCAGAGCTTGCTTATGACATGGGTATTATTAAGCTTCAGACTCCAATTCGTGTTCATACGAAGGGCGAAAAGCGTGATACGACTCTTGGCCGCGTCTTCTTCAACGAAGCAGTCAATAATGCAATCCGCGAAGCTTTGATTGATACTCGCAACTTGAGCGAGGAAGAACTTGCGGAGGAACTTAAGCGCTTCGGTTATGACAACGAAGTTCAGAACAAGAAGCACCTCTCCAAGGTTATGGCAAAGGTTATGGAAATTTACGGCGCAGAAGTTGCTGTTCGCGTGGCTGATGCTATTAAGGATCTCTCCTTCAAGTACGAAACTATCGCAGGTATTTCCGTCTCTAAGGATGACTACCCAGACTTCGATGGTGTTGATGAGAAGATTGCAGAGGGTGAAGGCCGCGCTGCTCAGATCTCTCAGCAGTTCGATGAAGGTCTTATTACTGAAGATGAGCGCTATCGCTTGACTGTCGCTTCTTGGCGTAAGACCGACGATGAGGTCTCCAAGCTCGTTAAGGATGATCTTGATTCTCACGATACCAACATTACTATCATGACCAACTCTGGTGCTCGTGGTTCCGCAGGTAACATTAAGCTTGCATCTGCAACGATTGGTATCATGGTCGACGTCTTCAACCGTGAGATTGAGCTTCCAGTTAAGTCTAGCTACAAGAAGGGTCTCAATACGCTCGAGTCCTTCATCGCAACTCGTGGTGCACGTCAGGGTCAGGTCTCTACCGCACTTCGTACTGCAGACTCTGGTTATCTAACCCGCCGTCTCGTCGATGTGTCTCAGGATGTCTTTACTGTTGATGAGCCAGCAGAAGATCCAGGCTTCGCAATCCACAAGTGGGAAAGCGAATATACCGGTATCGACTTCGCTGCACGTGTCTTTGGTCGCTATGCTGCTGAAGATGTTGAGAAGTATGGTGTCCGCAGTGGCGATTTGATCAGCCGTGAGATTGCTGAAGAAATGGCAGCTGACGACGAAATCGAAAGCGTCAAGATTAAGAGCATTCTTACTACCGAATGTAGCGATGGTGTTCCACGCGAAGCTTACGGTATCGATATGGCTACCCGCGAGCCAGTCGCAATTCATGAACCAGTTGGTGTTATCGCCGCACAGTCCGTCGGTGAGCCTGGTACTCAGCTTACCCTCGATACTAAGCACTCTAGCGGTGTTGCAGGTTCTGGTGCAATCTCTCGTGGTCTTCCACGCGTTGAGGAGCTTCTCGAGGCTCGTACGCCAAAGGGTATGGCTTACATTTCTACCATCTCTGGTGTTGTCGATGTTTGGGAAGAAGGTAACTTCAACGTCATTCAGGTCACTCCAGAAGCCGGCAAGAGCCAGGAATTCGCTCTTGAAGGTCGCAAGGCTAAGGTTAAGGACGGTGCAAGCGTCAAGACTGGTGCTGTTATCGCAAGCAAGTCAAAGGGTGCTGAGCCAATCATCGCTCCATTTGATGGCATCGCTGAGCTAATTGAAGGCAAGATTGTCCTCGTTGCTAACGCAGGCAGCCCACTCAAGGTTTCCGTTCCTAATGATTACGGCGTATCTGTCAAGGCTGGCGACCACGTCGAGCCAGGCGATCGCCTCTCTGAAGGTTCTTTGAACTTGCAGGATCTCATGCACTACAAGGGTATCGAAGAAACTGAGCGCTACATTCTTAACGACATTCTCGCTATCTATGCTGCTCAGGGTCACGAAATCTCTGCAAAGCACCTCGAAATTATCATTCGCCAGATGTTCTCTCGCGTTATGATTGAGGAGCCAGGCGATACTGACTTCGTTACTGGTGATATCATCAGTAAGGCTGCAGTAGTTGCAGAGAATAAGAAGATGGAAGCAGAAGGCAAGAACCCAGCAAGCTACACTCAGCTCTTGCTTGGTATCTCCAAGGTCTCTATCTACTCCGACTCCTTCTTGTCGGCAGCATCCTTCCAGGATACGACTCGTGTTCTTATCTCGAGCGCAATCTCTGGTCGTGTCGACCACCTCAAGGGTTTGAAGGAAAACGTTATCATTGGTCGCAAGATTCCAGTAGGTACCGGCGCCAATCCACTTCAACTCGAAGAAGAGGAAGTCGAAGAAGCTATCGAAAACGAATTTGTCGAAGCCTAAAGACTGACAATAAAAATACTCCCGCAAAGGGAGTATTTTTTATGGTGATTCTAGAGCAAGAAAAAGACCCGCTTGTGCGCGGGTCTGCAGAGGTTGTAGTGAAATGTAATAGTGGGATTGTGGTAAGTGGGTTGGATTCTTAAATCTTTCCGCGGCCATCACAGCGCGGACAGGATCTTTCGTCACCGAAAAAGCCGTACGTTTTGCCCTTTCCTTTGCAGTCGGGGCAGATTCTGCCGCCGAGGCCGCCGAGACCCCAGTCAGCATGTGTGACATAATCACAGTGCTTTGCTGCCTCCTTGGGAGACAGGCAAGGTTTGCCGCAATTCGGGCACTTGTAGATCTGATCGAAAAGTCCCATATATCTTTTCCTCCTTAATGTGCGAGCTCCTCTTGGGAGCGATTTCATTACCTACCCGTATTGATAAGTATTTATATATTATAGCATAAGCATACCGAAAAGTCAATTATTTAGTGTTTATTTTAAGAAATAACAGGGGTGGGGAAAAGAAAAATTTTTGCCAAATAAATGCCCCTATGGTAATATAAATCTAACTTATGAACGGAATTTAGCTGTTTTATTGACTAGTAAAGCACTATATTTTATGGCCTTCTGTCTAGGCACGCTTTTGGCTGCCTCGATGGCTGTTCTTCTATTCCTTATCGTGCTTGAACGTCGCGCGATCGAAAGCGAAATCAAATAATTGACGGTGCCACCTTCCTGGCATCTTTTTTGTTTTCTTGCTATACTAACAGATATAACAAAAGGAGGTTGCATGGAAGATTTTGACTACTTGCGTGAAGGTGACGTATATCTTGATGCGGCCTGTCAATCCTTGCGCCCGCGTCCGGTAATTGATGCGATTAATCGCTATTATACTGAGCATAATTCTTGTGGTGAGCGCGTTAAATATGCTTGGGGAAAGCGTACCGATGAGATTGTTGAGGGCGCTCGCGAACATGCTTTGAAATATTTGAAACTCAAAGGCAAGGAGTATTTTACTTCGTTTACCCTCAATACGACTTACGGAATTAATTTGATCTTGAATCAGCTCAAACCTGAAGGTTTCGAGAAGGTTATGACGTCCGAGATTGAGCATAACTCGGTATTTTTGCCGACAATGCGCTTTGCTGAGCGTAATGATATTCCGCGCGAAATTATGAAGCGTGAGGAAGACGGTAGTATTAATATTGCTGATTACGATTTTACTAAAGCGCTCGTAGTTGTGAATGCGGTTTCAAATATTGATGGACGCGAGCTTGTGAACATTAAGGGTGTCGTGAAGGCTGTTCATAAGGCTGGCGGCTTGATTGTAATTGATGCGGCTCAGGCTTTGGCGCACAATCATGAATTGTTGCAAAAGACTGAAGCTGATGCGATTTGTAGCTCCGCGCATAAGATGTATGGCGCTTCGCTCGGTGTAATTATTGCTCGTCGCGATCTAATCCCTAAACTAAACGTTAGTTATATCGGCGGCGGCATGGTTGATGACGTTCATGAGAACGAATATTTCCTCTCGGCCAAGAATCCTGAGCACGCCTATACGATTTTCGAGTCTGGTTTGCAGGCCTGGGGTGAGATTGTCGCCTTTGATGCGGCTTTGACTTGGCTTGAAGGTTTGTCGAAGAGTGATAAGGCCCTAATGCATGATAATTGCCAGCGCCTCTTCGATTTCTTGGAATCTCAGCCACGTGTTCACTTGATGAATAAGGCTGCGTCTCCAACCTTTAGCTTCTATATTGACGGTCTTGATTCGCATTTGGTTGGCGCTGCGCTTTCGGACGAAGGTATTATGGCGCGCACAGGCTTCTTCTGTGTTCACTATTATCTTGGCCAGGTCATTGAGGTTCCGCCAATGATTCGTTTCTCGCTCGGCTATCATGTACGTAAAAGCGATATTGATAAAACAATTAAAACACTCGAAAGGATGCTCGGTTAATGGTCTGTGTTGCTGCCTTTATAATTCTTGCGATTATCGGTATTTTTGTCGCAATTCTGTCAATTTTTAAGAAGGATATTGGCCGCAAATATTGGAAGGTCTTCAAGAAGTCTTGGCATTGTTTTACGCACCATATTACTTTTCGTAAGTGTGATACAAATTTTAAAGATGATGTTAAGAATCTGCTTCTCAAGAAGGTCGTCATTAAGCGCCCTAAGGCCGTAAAACCGCTTTCGGCTACAATTGAGGTGACGGCTGTGTTGATTGTCTTTGTTTCGATCTGGTCGCTCGCAACGGCCGTGAAGTCTGGACTTGCGCTCTGGACGCTCGGCAGCTGTAATGTGCGTCAGCCATCGGCTTGTTCTTTGGGCGCAGAGGCTTGCGGTATTGATAGTGGGGAAGAGTCGAAGAATATCTTTGAATCGATTGGTCTCTGGTTTACGGACTGGGGTGAAATCTTTGGCGCTATTCCTGACAAGTTTAAAAACTGGAATCAGTACTACGATAGTCTAGAAGGTATTTCGCTCGCGAATATCTCTGGCCCAGATAAGCCAAGTGCTGTAGACATTCTTGATCCGGGCTGTAGTGTCTGTGCTAGCTCGTTTAAGACTCAGCTCGAAAGTGGCTTCTTTGAGAACAATGAGGTGAAGATTGTGCCGTTCCCAATTCAGGATGAGAATGGTAAGTTTAAGTTCAAGAACTCTGAGATTATCGCACGCTATGTCTTGGCGATGGAGCAGCAGGGCTTGCCACTCGATGAGACTGACGAGTATGCCGAAACGCCAGCCTTTAAGACGATGAAGCGTGTTTTGACTGAGAATGGCGAGAAGTATTCTTATCAGCAGTTGTTTAATGAGTCGTATTCTGCCGAAGAAGCCGAAAGTACACTGCAGGCTTGGCTTAAGGAGTTTGGTTATCATAGCGCTGAGCGTTCCGAAATTATTGAGCGTGCGCACTCCGATCAGGTCAGCGAGATTATTAAGAAGAATAATGAGATTGTCGTGAATGAAATTCATGCTAAGGGTATTCCGACAATGATCTACGACAACCACAAGCATACTGGAAAGTACGAAGCGAAATAATGGAACTTTGGCGGGCATTTTGGGTTGCATTTGTTGAGGGGTTGGTAGAAATACTACCAATCTCTGCCTTCGGGCACTTTGAAATCCTGAAGGAAGTTATGGTGGATTCTTCGGATGCGATCAAAATGATCATGCGCTTTTCTTGTATCGGTACAGTTCTGGCGATTGGGATTTTCTATCGTAAAGATATCAAGAAGCTTTGCGCGAAGTCACGTCGCGGCGAATTGGTCTGGCTGCTCTTGATGGGCTTGCCGAGCGCTGTCTTATTCTGCTTGCTTGAAGGTAAGTTTCCGGAGTTTTTCTATAAGCTGATTGTGGTTGGCGGCGCATTGCTTATTATGTCGCTTCTGGCGCTCAACTTTGTTAAGGTAACGAAGCTTGCGCAAAAGAAGGCGAAGAAAAAGGCGCAGCTAAACAATTTCAATGCAGTTATCTCTGGTTTACTTGGCTCAATCTCGATTTTGCCGGGATTTTCGCGCGTTGCGATTTTAATGATGGCGGCTCGTCTCTATGACGAGAAACGCGAGCGCGCCACTAAGATTGCGGTTTTGGCTGGCGTCCCGGTTCTGTTCGCAATGGTTGGCAAATGCCTCTGTTATGGCGGTGTGGATTTTCTTAAAATGAATCCAGGCCCAGTAGCTTTTGGCATCCTGATTGCTTTTGCGATGAGCACGCTTGCTTTGCATTGGGCGAAGAAAATCGAGAAAAAACACGATCTTTTACGCGTCTTTGGCTGGTATCAGCTGGTATTTGCGCTTGTAATTCTGATTTTTGAGCTAATTAAATAATAAACGCCCGTATTGTCAATGACAGGGGGCTATCTTATATGGTAAAATAAAGAGGTGAATATCGACAGAATCCGAAATTTTTGTATTATTGCGCATATCGACCACGGTAAATCTACTTTGGCCGACCGTATGCTTGAGCTCACTGGAACAGTCGCAAAGCGCGAGATGAAATCTCAGCTTCTCGATAGTATGGAGCTTGAGCGCGAGAAGGGTATTACCATTAAGCTCGCTCCGGTTCATATGCACTACAAGGACTATGTCCTCAACTTGATTGATACGCCAGGACATGTCGATTTTTCTTACGAGGTTTCACGCTCGCTTCAGGCGGTTGAAGGTGCGATTTTAGTCGTCGATGCAACGCAGGGTATTCAGGCGCAGACTTTGGCGAATGTTTATTTGGCGCTCGAGCAAGATTTGAAGATTATTCCAGTTATTAATAAAATCGACCTTCCAGCAAGCGATGTGCCGCGCGTTTCGGCTGAGATTATTAATTTGCTTGGCTGTGACGAATCCGAAATTATTAAGGTTTCGGCTAAGACTGGCGAGAATGTTGATAAGGTTCTTGACGCAATTATTGAGCGTGTGCCGGCACCAAAGCAGGAAGACGAGACCGAGACTAGGGCGCTGATTTTCGACAGCTACTTCGACGATTATCGTGGCGTGGTTTTGTACGTGCGCGTGTTTGATGGTGCTTTGCCGAAGAATGCAAATATTCAGATGATGGCAACCGGTTCGAAAGATATTGCGCTCGAAGTTGGGGTTTTGAATCCAAAGATGTCTCCGCGCGATTCTTTGCAGACTGGCGAAATTGGCTATATTGTGACGAATTTGAAGGCTACTCGTGAGGCTAAGGTTGGTGATACGGTTACGCTCGTAAAGACGCCAGCCTATCGCCCGCTACCTGGCTATAAGAACGTTCGCCCGTTTGTCTATGCCGGTTTCTTCCCAGTATCGAACGATCAATACAAGGAGCTAAAAGAGGCGCTCGAGAAGCTCGCCTTGGCCGACTCAGCTTTGCAGTTTGAGCCAGAAAATTCACCAGTCTTGGGCTTTGGTCTGCGTATCGGCTTCCTTGGTCTTTTGCATATGGATATTATTCGCGAGCGTCTCGAGCGCGAATTCAAGCTCGATCTCATCGTGACGAATCCATCTACGGACTATCATGTTTTGATGACCAATGGTGAAATGCTGGATATTCGCAGTGCATCGGATTTGCCTGACGTGACTGGTGTTGCTGAGATTCGCGAACCTTGGGCACGCGGTGAGATTATTACGCCAAAGGAGTATATTGGTTCCATTCTTGAGCTTATCGTTCAGAAGCGCGGCGTCCAGAAGAATATTTCCTATATCGACACTCGCGCCGTGATTGATTTTGAGGCGCCGATGGCAAACCTTTTGACTGACTTTTACGACCAGCTTAAATCTGCGACTTCGGGCTACGCAAGCTTTAACTACGAGCTTGGCGGCTATAAGGCCGAAGATCTTGTGCGTGTAGATTTCTTGGTGGCAGGCGAGCGCATTGATGCTTTGTCAGTAATGGCCCATCGCAGTGAGGCTGATAGTATTGGCCGCTCCGTCACGAAGAAGCTCAAAGAGGTGATTCCTCGCCAGAACTTCGAGGTTGCTTTGCAGGCGGCGATTGGTGCGCGCATTATTTCGCGCGAAACTCTTGGTGCATACCGCAAGGATGTTACGGTTAAGATTCATACGGGTGACCGCGACCGCAAGGCAAAACTTGTCGAGAAACAAAAAAGAGGTAAGGCTCGCATGAAACGCTTTGGTAAGGTTGATATTCCAAGCGAGGCCTTTACCGTCTTGTTGAAGAGAGATAATTAATTCTCAATCGAGAAGTCTGAAATTGCTTCAAGGACTTTATAGAAGACTGTATCGCGGTCTTCTTCGGCGCTAACCTTGACTAGTAAACCCAGCTTTTCGTAAGTTGCGAGTACTGGCAAGGTTTTTTCGTTGAACTCGTCGATGCGCTTTTGGAGAACTTCTGGTGAATTGTCGTCGCCGCGACCGCCGCGATCGCCACTTTCAAGCGCTAGCTGACGGCGCTGTTCCATAGCTTCTGGGGAAATCTCGAGCTGGAGGGCAACCTTGATTGGGTGACCGGCATTCTTGGCTGCTTCGATAACGTCATGCTCTTCGCCTTCCCAACGACCGATGCTACTCATAATGAGCGGTTTGCCATTGAGCTCTTCCTTTGCGAAGTAAGGCAAAACGATGCTTCTAAACTTGTCGGTATTGGCAAGCGCGCCAGAGTTCATTTCCTTCTTGAGGGCTTCGTCTTCTGCCTGGGCCTGGCGTAGGATTTCGCCAGAGCTAAGGAGTACGCCCTGAAGTTCTGCTGCTAGTCTGTTTCCGACGGTGTCTTTGCCGGAGAATGGAGGCCCGAAGATATTGATACTGCCGGAACCGATCCAATTTCTGATTATTTGTCCGTGATCTATCATAAATTAGATTAAATTATATCACGCACCTAGACGCCTGGCGAATAGTGCTTGAGAGCGGCGCGATGGCGCTTGTAGTTTGGATCATGGCTGCCAACTTCGGCCCAAAATGCATCTGAGTGGTCCATATGGTTGATATGGGCAAGCTCATGCAAAATAACATAATCGCGCAAAACTTCTGGGACTTTCATGAGGCCAATGTTGAGCGAAATCGTGCCTGAGCTAGAGCGGCTACCCCAACGAGTATTAGCATGCGAGAAGCGCAGTTTTTCGTAATGATATCCGTACTTCTTTGCCCAAAAATCTAGACGGTAGGGAAGATATTCCTTTGCCTTCTTCATGAGGATTTTCTTCTGGGTGTCGCGGGCGCGCTGAGTGGTCGGATCTTTGACGGGGAGCTTGTCGCGAATCTGGTCGCGGCACTGCTCGAGCATGCGTTTAATGCTACGGTCGCTGGTTCTGGTCGGAACAGACATCGTGAGTCTGCCGGAAGTCGAAACGGAAAAACGAGCGCCTCTTGCCCAGGCGCTACGTCTAACTAAAACTTCTCCAAATTCGGAATCTTCAATAATCATTAACGAATACTCTTCTTGCGACGGTCGGAAATGCCGGTAAGAGTATTGCGGCATTGTGCCTGGAACATATGCTTGCCAGAGATGACGATTGGATCTTCGTAATCTGCTGGGGCTTCGATGCGCTCGTAGGATTTCTCAAGGGCGGCCTTTGCTTCGGAAGCCTTGGTGTACTTGTGGCGCATGCGCTGCTTGATAGCATTAAGATCGGTCTGAACCCAAACCAAAACTGGAATGTAGCCAGCTTTGACGAGCAGCTCGCGAATCTCATTGCGCTGCTTTTCGTTATCAATTGCACCCTCGATAATCAAGGTTTGCTTGCACTTGGTAATCTGTTGAATCAAAATTAATGCGACCTTACGGCTGACACGATATTCTTCATGGAGCTCAGAAAGATTAAGGAATGGCGCATTGAATCTTTCGCTAAATTTTTCTGCAAAAGTTGTCTTGCCACTCATCGGCGCACCGAAAACTAAGATAGCGTAAGGCTTTGACTTCCCATTCATATAAAATCAGTTTACATTACTCTAAGAGTTTTTGCAATTTTGCAAGATGTTTCGACCAAAGTAATTATGCTAAAATATATGCATGGATAATCAGGACTCAAAAAAGAGTTTTATTGATAAAGTCTCTGGTCTAGTGAATAGAGAGGGGCAGCAGCCGAAGCCGGTCGACCCTTCGACGCTAGTAAACTCGCGCACTCAGAGTATGGTGATTTCTGACCGCGAGCAGGCCGAACGCGAGCTTCAGCTCCTTGCGGCGCAGCGCGAACAGGTTCAGCGCGAGCAGACTGTCGAGGCAGTAACTGAAACCGCCAAGAAGACAGGTGTTTATGTGATTATTATCTCGATTTGTGTGATTCTTTTAATTTTGGTCGCCATCTTGGTTTTCACTTTGATTCCGTATCTGCGCAGGCCAACTAATCCAGAGGTGACTCCTGGTAATAATACTATCGAGAAAACCAACATTGGCTTTTATGAATGTTTAACCAAGGAGTGCCAGGAGCTTGTTGAGTTGCCGGATGGCCGCACTCTAATCAAGGATGGTAATTACGTGATTCTCGATCAAGAAAACGAAGAGAGCTTCACGACTACGATTAGTGGCTACTACGAAAGTGCTACGGTGTTCGAGTGGGGCGATAAGCTCTATGCGCATGTACTTCGCGATACGGGTGTTGGCGCCATCTTCTCGCTAACGGACAATAAGTATATTACTAGTGATAGCTACGAGCTCATTTATTCCGACGTTACAGACGAGGTTTACTCTGGCCAGACCTGGATTATGGGGCAGTATATTATTGCGAAGCGCAGTGGCGACTATCGCATGGTTGATATTAAGACTGGCAAGGAAATGGTTCAGGGCACGAAGGGTGTGTTCGCGACTAAGAATGGTTACTTTATTGCTTATGACGAAAGTGGTAGCCGCCGTGCATTTAACGGTAGTAATATTCAGATTGCCTTCGTTGAGACTGGCGACATCTATACGCGTGATGACTATCTCGTAACAATCGAGGCGGATGACCTGAAGGTCTACAACAAAGAGGGCACTGAGCTAGATGATTATAGCTTCAAGGGCGAAATTGACCAGATTGATTATGATAAGCGCGCCGCTACAATTGCGGGTGATAACAGATATAGCAAAGTCCCAAATTAGCAGACCTTGCCAAAGAGTGCTAAATGTCATAAAATGTGCTTATGACTGATCGTCAACGCGAAATACTTTTTGCTATCATCGAAGAGTATGCGGAACTTGCGACTCCGGTGGGTAGTGTAACTTTAGCAAAGCTTTTTGATGTCTCTTCTGCGACAATTCGCGCGGAGATGGTGAAGCTTGAAGAGATGGGTTATTTGGCTCAGCCTCACACTTCGGCTGGTCGCATTCCAACCGATGCGGGCTATCGCCTTTATGTGAATCAGCTACAGGATAAGCTCGAACGCGGTCCGGACATTAAGACTGAGCGCGAGCAAGGTCGTCAGGAGCGTCCGATTCGTGCACTCGAGACTCGCATTCAGTCGCAAACTCGTGCTGACTATGCGATTCGCAGTGCCGTGGATAGTCTTGTTGATTTGACTGGCAATCTTGGTATTGCGACCGTTGGTGATCAACTTTATATTTCAGGCTTTGGAAACCTTTTCTCTCAGCCGGAATTTACGCAAATCGAGCAGGTTCAAGCTGTTAGCAAGCTTATCGATAATATCAAGCCGTGGCTCTTGGAGGTGTCGCCAAATGAAACTATCAATGTTTATATTGGCACTGAGAATCCAGTTGGCAAGAACTCGAACGTTTCGCTAATTATCTCACGCTTCCGCTCGCCATTCTCGGATAGAAGTTATATTGGCGTGCTTGGTCCAACTCGACAGTCTTATAAGCGTGTTATGTCGCTCGTGCGCCATGCCGGATTAATGTTGGAGGATATACTACTATGACGAAAGATAAGAATACAGAAGAACCAGAAATTATTGAAGAAGCTACCGAGCAGACCGAAGAAGTTCAGGCGGAAGTTGTTGATGAGCGTGATGCTAAGATTGAAGAGCTCACGAATGATTTGCAGCGCACTCGCGCAGACTTCGAAAACTATCGCCGCCAGGTAGAGCTGCAGCGTGGCCAGTATGGCGAACTTATGGCCGAGGCAACCGTAAAGAAGTTTTTGCCGCTCCTTGATGATATTGATCGTGCCGTAGCTGCGCAGCCAGAGGTGATGGCTCCGCTCGCCAAGAATATTGAGAAAACTCTCAAGAGTTTGAATCTTGAGAAACTTAGCCCGGAGGCTGGTGAAGAATTTAATCCTGATTTGCATAATGCCGTTATGGTTGAAGGCGATGGTGATACTGAGACGATTGCTAAGGTTCTCCAGGCTGGCTATAAGTATGATGGCGCCGTAATTCGCACCGCAATGGTGAAGGTCGCTAAGAACTAAAATGAAATTTGCAATTATTACGCTATTTCCAGATATGTTCGAAAAAGTTTTCGGGCAGTCGATGCTCTGGAAAGCTCAAGATAGGAAGTTGGCCGAGTTTGAAATGATTGACTTGCGTCAATTTGGTCTCGGTCCGCGCCATCAAGTCGACGATACACCTTATGGCGGCGGCGATGGTATGCTCTTGAAGCCGGAGCCGATTTTTGCGGCTGTCGAATATGCGAAGCAGAAGATGCCGAACGCGAAGGTTGTTCTCTCGACGCCTAAGGGTAAAATCTGGGATCAGGCTCGTGCAAAGAAGCTCGCTGAATCCGGCGAAGATTATATCTTTATCTGTCCGCATTACGAAGGTTATGATGAGCGCATTTTGAGTCTAGTTGATTACCAGTTCTCACTCGGCAAGTTTATTTTGACTGGCGGCGAAATTCCAACGATGGCTGTCGTTGATAGTATTGTTCGTCTAATTCCAGGTGTCTTGGGCGGCGAAACTAGCGCCGAGATTGAGAGTTTCTCCGACGGTGATAATCTTGAATATCCACAGTATACGCGCCCGGCCGAATTCCGCGGCATGAAGGTTCCTGAAGTTCTCATGAATGGCAATCATGCTGAGATTGCGAAGTGGCGCGCCGAAAACGCTCCGACGGAAGTAACGGAGTAATGGTAGCCGAAAGCGGCCTATGAATCTTGCTGACCCCATTGAGGATGTTAAGGGAATTGGCCCTAAAACCGCTCAGGTCTTAAATAAGGCTGGGATTTTGACGGTTCGTGATTTGCTTTATCATCTTCCGCGCAATTATGACAGCTTTCAGCAAGCTCAGAGTATTAAAGAGCTGAAGCCCGGCCAAGTTACGGTGAAGGCGCGCGTGGATGCGATTACGAGTAGTTATAAGCGTCGCGGCCTAAGTCTTACCGAGGCGACACTTCGGGATAAGACGGGTGCGCTGCGCGCGATTTGGTTCAATCAGCCTTATCGTGCTAAGCAGCTTAAAACCGATGTTGAGTATTATTTTACTGGTAAGCTTGAGTTTTCGTATGGGCGCTATCAGCTCATGAATCCGTCGGCCGAGGTTAGCAAGGAGATCGAGAAGGATTCGAGCAAATCTTTGCAGCCGGTCTACTCGTCGCGTGGGCAGGTTAAGTCCAATGATTTTCGCAAATTCCTCGGAAGCATTGAGAATCAGGTCGCATTTACGCCAGATATGATTCCGAACTTTCCTGGACGCGCTGATGCTTTATTGAATGTGCATTTTCCTGAAAGAAAAGAGGATGCTGATGCGGGTAGGGAATACTTGGCGGCCGAAGAGCTGTTTAGTTTGCTTTTGGCTTCCAAGCTTAATCGCCAGGAGAATCAGAAACTTCGCACGGAGCCAATTGGTTACAATCTCGAAGAGCTGAAAAGGTTCATCGCGAAGCTGCCGTTTGCTTTGACGAATGCGCAACGACGCGCGGTTTGGGAAATCATGCAGGATATGGAGAAGGATATTCCGATGAATCGTCTCTTGCAGGGTGATGTCGGCTCGGGCAAGACGATGGTGGCGGCGCTATCGGCATTTATTGCAGCGAAGGCTGGATTCCAAACGGCGCTTATGGCTCCGACTGAGGTGCTCGCGGCGCAGCATGCGGAGGGCCTGAGTGAGATCTTTGGCAAGGAGCTAAAGATTGCGCTATTGACCGGCTCGACTAAGCATAAACCAGAGCTGAAGAAGCATATCGCTAACGGCGAGGTTGATTTGGTTGTAGGTACGCATGCTCTGATTACTGACGATACGAAGTTTGCTAAGCTTGGCCTTGCGATTATTGATGAGCAGCATCGCTTTGGTGTGGCTCAGCGCCAGAAGCTTTTGAGCAAAGCGGTGACGATGCCGCATCTTCTCTCGATGACCGCGACGCCAATTCCGCGCTCGCTTCAGCTCACGATTTTTGGCGACCTAACGGTTTCGATTCTGGATGAACTTCCAGCTGGCCGCCAGGCGATTACTTCGAAAATTATTAGCCCGGCCTCGACGAAGCAGATGTGGGAGAAAATCGAGCCGGAGCTCAAGAAACATCATCAGGTCTACTATATTTGCAAAAAGATCGACGACGATGGTAAGAGTGAGCTTGCTTCGGTAAAGCGTGAGTGTCAGAAAATTACGAAGATGTTTCCGGATTACCATGTGGCTTTGCTGCATGGCAAGATGAAGCCGGCAGAGAAGGATGATATTATGAAGCGCTTCTCGGCGGGGCAGATAGATATTCTTGTAAGTACGACTGTGGTCGAGGTTGGTGTTAATGTGCCGAATGCTACTGTAATGGTGATTGTCGATGCGGACCAGTATGGTCTCTCGCAGCTACATCAGTTGCGCGGCCGTGTTGGGCGCGGCAGTGATGCAAGCTTCTGTTATCTAGTGAACTCTACGACTGACGCGCCGACCCGTCGCCTGCGCGAAATTGAACACTCTCAGAATGGCTTCTATTTGGCTGAGGTCGACTTGAAACTGCGTGGTCCGGGCGAAATTTATGGCGCATTGCAGCATGGCGCGCTCGACCTGCGCATCGCTTCGATTACTGATATGAAACTGATTCATAAGGCGCAAAACCTCGTCGACGACTTCATTGCCAAGGGCTACGACTTAAAGGATTATAAGGAACTGGCCGCTTCTGTCCGTCAATATCAACGCTTAACGACTTTGAACTAATATGTATTCGTCTCTAGGAATTATTAAAAACTCCAAGCACTCCGGTCGCCTCATGGGAACTCATCAGAAAATCGACAAGGCGGCGCGTCGTATGCTTTCGAAGTATCTTGATACGGCGAGGACTTTTCCGAGTACGCAGAAAATTTTGCATTTTGAGGGTTCGAATGGTCCTGACGGTCTAAAGCGCAAGTCGCCCGGCGTTGATGAGCCGTTGCATTTCATTAATCCTGATGATGACGACGGCATTCTAATCGGTTATATTCGCGATCATCACTACAATCTGGTTCAGGCTCTGGTTAATAATAACCGTGAGCGTGCGGCTTTTGAAGCTGCTTGGATGGCTCATGCGATTACGGATGGTCTAACGCCGGCGCATCACTATCCATACAAGGAACGCGTCGATGAGTTGACGCAGGATAAGGACTACAAGAAGCTGTTTGGCGTGAAGATTAAAGGCATTATGCGCGGAGATAATCTCGCTGAGGCTGCACGCAATAACTGGCTTTACTGGGGCGCCGGCGGCATTATGACGAAGCATATTGCCTTCGAGTATGGTGTGGCTTATTCGATTGCTTTCGCTCGCCAGAAGCGACTCATGCTAAAGATGTCTCGCAAGAATTTCAAGAACATTGACTATGAGAAGACTTTTTACCGTGCGCTCGAGCGAGTGGCAAAGCTCAAGATGTATGACCGCTTCCTTGAGAATGGCTGGACGACGGAGCTGGCAATGGATACCTATCAAGTTTTGATTCCGGAGATTATTAGAACAGTTGCATTAAACTGGGCAAGCTGTATAAATGAAGCAGAGGAGATGAAGAAAAATGCGCAAAAATAAGCAAATTCGTATTATTTCGGGCAACTATGGCGGCCGCCTAATCGATACGCCAGATAACGACGCGACTCAGCCGATGGGCGATCGTGAACGCATGGCTATTTTTAACCGTTTGCGCGACGAAGTTGCAGAAAAGCGTGTTTTGGATGCTTTTGCTGGCAGCGGTGCGCTTGGTCTCGAGGCGCTTTCGCTTGGCGCTGGCGAGGTGGACTTTTTGGAGAACAACCCTAAAGCCATCCAATGTATTAAAGCAAACCTCAAGAAGCTTGGCGAATCTGCGCGCGTTTTGCGCCAGCCAGAAGGCGAGTATGATCTGATTTTTATGGATCCGCCGTACGATAAAACGCAGTACGAGCTTTGTTTGCAGATTGCCGACCATCTAGCTACTGGTGGCTACCTAGTTTTGTCTCATCCGGCCAACCCAGAACCGCCAGTCTTTGACGGACTTGAATTGATTAGCGACAAAAAATACGCCGCCGCGCATATCAAAATCTACTACAAGAACTAAGAACAATAAAAAATAGGCCAACCTCCCAGAAGACCTATTTTTTGTGCTAAGCAACGTTGCGAACTGCGATATTCGCGCTGCTTTCGATTTGTTTGATGTCAATTGACATTTTTATATATCCCTTTTGTTTTGATTTGTATTTGTCTCTCAACTCTCCACGACTTTATTATAGCGTAAGCGATTTTGTCAATGCAATACTTTTTGTAAAAAACTTTAGCGAAATTCGTAATATAATATACGCATGAGTGATCAACAAAAATCAGGTAAATTATGCAGTACGGATAAAACCATCCTTACTGTAGTTATTATTTTAGTAGTTTTGTTTGCGCTAGTTCCATTAGCGATAGTCGTGTTTATTTTGTTCTTTGTCGCGAAGCCTTTGGCGGATGCTGGCATTAATTATGTTACGGACAGTTATTATGGCAACGATATTTCGATTGTTTATGCGCGCTCATTGAGAAATATCTATAACGACTCTGCTGCTGGTAATGTCATTTCTCGCACGGATTGCGAAAAGTTTGAAGAATTGGTTTATGACGTTAGTAGCAAAAGTATGGATTTCTGCTCCGACGGCAAGATGACGCTTTCAGTAGGTCTTGGGGATCGCGGCGTCTTGATTAGCGCAATTGCTGCTGATGGTGCGGCTAGCTTTGTTTTCAATAACAAATTTACCGCTTACTACAGCCTAAGTACTTACAGTGATGCAAGTGAGCTCAACGGTAACTTCTCGGATTATCGCCTTGATAGTGGCGTACCAAAGAAGGATGACACTCTCGAAGAAAATGAGACCAACATCCCAGCTGAGACCCAGAATACTATCTAGCTAATAAGCGAAGCGACCGTAGTTAAAACCGCGGTCGCTTTTTGTTAGAATAGAGATAATGAGTAAGATGAAGAAGATTAGCGCAGAGGAATTCAATACGCTTGTTCGCGAGTCGAAGGGCGATGTTTATGTTGATTTCTTTGCCGAGTGGTGCGGTCCGTGCAAGCATTTCTCGCCAATTGTTGGCGTTGTTGCGCAGGACGAAACTGTCTACCAAGTTGATGTTGATGAAGAGAAGGCGCTCGCCTTCGAATATGAAGTTATGTCGATTCCGTGCTTGATTCTATTCCGCGATGGTAAGGAATATAAGCGCTCCGTCGGTGTTATTTCGGAAAAAGAAATCAGAGGAATGAAGCAATGATTTATGACCTAGCGATTATTGGCGGTGGTCCAGCCGGCCTTACTGCGGCAATCTATGCTACGCGCGCGTCGCTCAAGACGGTGGTTTTTGAGAAGATGACTTGCGGCGGCCAAATTATTGAGTCGAAGAAGGTAGACAATTATCCAGGTTTGCCGCATATTTCCGGTGCAGAATTTGCAGAGAAGCTGCAGCAGCAAGCAGAAGAGCTTGGTGCGGAGATTGAGTTTGAGGATATTTTGTCATTCGAGAAATTGGGCGAGAACTTCAAGCTCAGGAGCGATGATGCCGAATTTGAGGCGCGTGCAATCGTGATGGCTACGGGCGTTGCGCCAAAGCACTTGGAGATTCCGGGCGAAGCTGAGCTGATCGGCAGAGGCGTTTCTTTCTGTGCTACTTGTGATGGTAATTTCTTTAAGGATGAGGCTGTGGCTGTGATCGGTGGCGGTAACACAGCGCTTTATGATGCGATTTATCTCTCGGATATTTGCTCGAAGGTTTATCTAGTACATCGTCGCGATGAGTTCCGTGGCGATTCTGTCTTGGTGGAAAAGCTTCGCGCAAAAGAGAATGTTGAGTTTGTACTTTCGGCCAAGCCAATTCGTATTGAAGGCGAAAGCAGGGTTGAAGCGCTGATTATTGAGCAGGATGGCGGCGAAAAGGCTTTGGCGGTTTCTGGTATTTTTGAAGCGGTCGGGCATAGTGCGCAGGGCTCCAAGTTGAATTCCGAGCTAAAGACTGATGAGACTGGCTACCTGATTGCTGACGAGAAACTTCAGAGCTCAATTCCTGGCGTTTTTCTTGCTGGTGATCTTCGCCAAAAACGCGTACGTCAGCTTACAACCGCGACGGCAGACGGCGCTGAGTGTATCTCGAGCGTGCTTGAATATCTAAAGAAGTAACTGATACAATAAGCTTAGTAACGAGGGTTAATTATGTTTTTCAATGACAAAATTTTAGTGGGAAAAAGTGCTGAAGGCAAAGAATCCTACATTATTCCAAAAATGGCCAATCGTCACGGTTTGATTACTGGTGCGAGTGGTTCTGGTAAAACAATTACGCTCAAAGTCTTGGCAGAAAGTTTCTCCGATGCCGGCGTTCCTGTCTTTATGGCGGACGTTAAGGGCGACTTGGCTGGTACTTCGCAGCTTGGTGAAATGAATGATAATGTTCAAAGCCGCGTAGATAATCTCAAGCTTGAAGGCTTCGAGCCTAAGAGCTATCTGGTCCGCTTCTGGGATCTTTATGGCAAATCTGGTCATCCAGTTCGCGCAAATGTCGAGCAGGTTGGTTCGGAAATCTTGGCCATGATGCTTGGTTTATCTGAGGCTCAGGAAGGTAATCTTGCGATTGCTTTCAGGATTGCTCAGGACGAAAATCTCAAACTAATTAACCTCGAAGATCTTCGCGCCGTCCTTCAGTATGTTGGCGATAATCGCGACAAGTATACGACTAAGTATGGCAATATTACCCCACAGAGCATCGGCGTAATTCAGCGCAGCCTTTTGACGCTTGAAAATCAGGGCGCAGATAAGTTCTTCGGTGAGCCGGCTCTTGATATTAATGACTTCTTCCAGAAGGAAAGCGACGGCCGCGGCGTAATTAATATTCTTCATGCGGTTAAGCTATTCGAAAGTCCAGATATGTATGCGAGCTTCTTGCTCTGGCTTTTGACGAGCCTCTTTGCGGGCACGCCAGAGGTTGGCGACTTGGATAAGCCAAAGCTTGTCTTCTTCTTCGATGAAGCTCACTTGCTATTTAATGGCATGCCGGCTTACCGCCTCAAGCGCATTACTCAGGTCGTAAAGCTAATCCGCTCTCATGGTATTGGTCTTTACTTCGCTTCTCAGCGCCCAACCGATGTTCCTGATGAGGTGATGTCGCAGCTTGGTAACCGTGTTCAGCATACGCTCCGCGCCTATACGCCAGCAGAGCAGAAGATTGTTCGCGCAAGTGCGGATTCCTTCCGTACGAACCCTGCCTTCGATACTGCTCAGGCAATTCTCGAGCTCGGCACGGGAGAAGCGCTAGTTTCGTTCCAGGACGAGAAGGGTGCGCCGACAATTGTTGAACGCGTTACGATTCTTCCTCCGCAGAGCCAGATGGGTGTCATTGATGATATGGCTCGCCAGAAGCTAATTAACAATAGCCCATTTGCTGGCAAGTATGATGAGGAAATTGATCCAGAATCGGCTTACGAGATTATTACTAAGCTTAAAGAGAAGGCGGAAGAGGTTAAGCACGAAGTTGTCGAGCAACAGAAGCAGGAAGCTGCCCCAGCTCAACAATTTACGCCGGTAAATGCACCAGCTCAGGGCTTCGATCCTTCAAAGTATCCGCAGTATCAGAATGGCAATATGCAGCCAATTCAACAGGCGCCTGCAGCTCCAAAGGAAACTAAGAAGGCGGCAGCAGAGAAGAAAACTCAGACGAAGATGGAGAAGTACTTCGACCGCGCAGTTGGCAATGCAATGGGCAGTGCTGGTAGCGCAGTAGGCCGCAGTGTGATGAATAAATTTATCAAAGGCCTCTTTAAATAAAGCATAACGAAGCCCCGCTAAAATAGCGGGGCTTTTTGTTAGCTGCAGTAATCTACAAATTGCTTGAGAAGTGCGAACTGTGCGGGCTCGCGGTTCTCTTTGTGACACTGCATAAGGTAGCAAACGAAGAAGAATTTCAGGATGCTCAGCGCGTCGTCGTGGCCAAAAGCGGTTGCTCGGCTAATCTTCTCGGGCGCAATTATAGCCTTTTTGCCAAGCTCGGTTGAACGGTTCCACTGCTCAGAGTTAGGGTCGTCGACATTGGTAGAAACGCCGACGCCATAAATCTCTTCGGCGTATTTGGAGCCTTCAATGATAGCCTTCTTTGGGTCGTACTGAGATACGGGATAGTCGACTCCGGGCTCGATGTCGAGGATGTAGTAATCGCTACGTTCGAGCTCTGTCTTCTCGTATTCGAAAACCTGTTTCAGCATGGTGATGTTTGAGCGGTATTCTTTTGAGGACATATACTTCGACCACTCGATAAAATACTTCCAGATTTCGGGAGAATGATATCGATTGATCTCTGTGGAGCGAACTACGCCAGTTGCCCGCGGATTCCTGAAGCGGTTGAGGCGCCATTTTAACCAGACGTCCCAATTGTGAAGGACCGCTTCGAGTCCAACGGAGAAGTAGATGGCTTGTTTCGAATCCATTTTTCTTGAGTTGTTGCCGATTTGCGATTCGAGGCCAGTCTTCTCGATACTGGCGCCGTTATTCTTGGCGCTGTAGTGGAAGTGGGCCTTATTGAGAATTGCATAGCCCATCTCCGTAACTTCGACGTTATAAATCTTCGTGCCCTTAACGCAATTCTCGGCAATTACACTCGAATTTCGTTTGTAATTTTCGATATATTCATCGATTACGCGGTCGTGAGCGGCTGAAAAAGGATTGGCTTCTTCTAGGTTATTGTAATAAACGAACTCCATGCATCATTCCCTCCTTTGGGGTTGTAGATTGCCTATGGCGGTTGACTAATTATGCCACGAAAATAGCCAAAAGTCAATGTGACGACTCTGGTCACGGGCGGTATAATCGAGTTATGGAGAATGAATCCGACTTAATCTCTAAACTCAAAATTCACGGTATCTACAAGCATTTCAAAGGCAATAACTATATCGTAGAAGATATTATTTACTATTCGGAGACGAAGGAGCCGATGGTGGCTTATCGTAGGCTCTATGGTGACGGCAAGCTTTGGTGTCGCCCGCTTGCGATGTTCTTGAGTGAGGTAGATCACGAAAAATATCCAGACGTGAAGCAAAAATATCGCTTCGAGCTGCAGGATATTAAGAGTGTAGCGGAATAAAAGAAGCCCCCGAGTGGAGGCTTCTTTTTTGTTAGATATGCAATCTTGGCACGCGCTTGTTAACCGAGCAAGTCACTTCGTAAGTGATAGTATCGAGATGTTTAGCGATTTCTTTGATATGCTCAATATCGCGAATAACTTCAACTTTGTCGCCAACTTTTATGGTATCGTCGACCTTAACAAAGAGCATGTCCATGCAGATATTTCCGACAATCGGGTAAGGCTTATCATTGATATAAACGCTGCGGCCACTATTCTTGCGAATGATACCATCAGCGTAGCCAATAGGAATCACAGCAATACGCTCCGGTCCTTCGATTTTGTAGGCGCCGTTGTAGCCAAGCGTGCCGTCGGACACTTCGTTAATCTGGATAACTTCGCTAACCAACCTGAAAGTGCTCTCGAATTTTACGCTAGGATAATCGATTAGGCCATACATCGAGATGCCGAGACGGCAGGCATTTGCATATGGAAGCTTTCCGTAAAACTCGGTCGCATCGCTGGCACCAACGTGAACGTATTTGAATTGACCCAAATCGCAATCAGCGGTAATTTCTTCGAACTTCGCGTGCTGTGCCTCGGTTTTTTCGCGGTCGTCCGCCTGGTAAATATGAGTATAGATACCTTCAGACTCGATATTGGAATTACCGAGAATTGTTAGGGCTTCATTAAGCTCTTCGCGCGTTGAAAGGCCGAGACGGTTCATGCCGGTATTGATCTTGATATGAGCCCTAAGATGTAAATCTTTAGGCATGCTGCGGATATAATCGAGGCTACTGAGGGTAACGGTAATGTTGTTTTCGGCACAAACATTTAGAAACTGTGGGCTAATAATGCCAAGGCAGAGAATTGGTGCTTCGGCAAACTCCGCGCGCAGCTCGAGGGCCTCGTCGAGCGTGGCGACGCAGAGATAATCACAGCCGGCTTCGAGAGCTGCGCGCGTGCATGGGATTGCGCCGTGGCCATAACAATCCGCCTTCACGACGGCGAAATGATGCGCATAGCTTGAGTAACGCGCGACAAGTTTCTGGATGTTGTGCTTGAGCGCAGCTAGGTTAACTTCAATGTAGGTAGGTCTATAATTCATAATTCTCCATTCTCAAATGGTAGTTATATTATATCGCAGTTGCAGATGCGGCTTTAGGTCCTTGCGCGCTGAATAAAAGCTTATGTATAATTAAGGCAGATTAGAGGAGGTTTTATGATTGGTCGAAATGCTAAAAAGCATTCGATAGTTTTATCTGGCGCGGCAATGCTTGCTGTTTTTGCTTGCGTGGCGTTTGCGGATAATGGTTATGCAGTCAACAGCGAAACGGCCTGTTCTCAGGTACCGCAAAGTGAGGCCGAGTATTGTATAGACATAGACAATACTTTTAATGGCAGAAGTATTAGAAATGTTGTCGTCATGGAAGGCAACGAGAGATTGTATGCCTCTATAAAGCCCGGCACGACTACTGCTAATGCTGGCGTTTTCGGAATCGTGGGCAATGCGAGCGACTCGCCGACGAACTATTATTACGCTACGAATGAATCTATCCCCGAAAACGGCCTGCCGATAATTGTGACCGACTCTAGTGCTGGCCTTCTGCTTTTCACAACGAGCGGCGCGGTACGCTCGGTTGGGCTAGCATTGGTTGATGCCGACGGCTATCTTTTGGCGCCATACGAATGCCGAATCATCGGCAGAACCTCGGCCATGATGAATGACGATAACTATTTGCGCTGCACTTTGTCGGAGCCGACGGACGGCGGTTCGAAGATTCCGAAACGCGGTGCGATTTTGCGGCTATACTATCTGAGTCAGATTCCGGAGGAGCGCCCGTATGTGGAGTCGGACCCAGAACCAGACCCAGTAGAAGACCTGACTGAGGAAATCGAGAATGTCGAGACGTCTGACGATTTCGCTCGCGACGCATTCTTGGTGGCTTTGAGTATGCTTAGCGCAGCGGGGCTGATTGCTGGCTTCGCAAAGAGTAAGCGCGCGTAGGACATAATCAAGACAATGGAAGTAGTTCTAGGCATTCTTAAGAAATCTATCATCCCAGCCGCGATTACCCTGGGCGTGGCGCTCTGTGGGGTTGTATTGCATAAACCGGCGAGACTATATTTGCGTGGATAGGAGTTAATTGCACACATAATGATTCGAAGGAACCTGTGGAAGTAGTGTGTGAAGAAGTTGACGGTGGGAATATCCATGTCCGTAGTTGTCACCCGAAGAGGGATTAGCGCGCCTACCACTTTACAAAACCGCAAAATGTGTTACTAAATAAACACATACGCAATCCGTAAAGTTCTTTAGAAAGAGAGGTGTTATTATTGCCAATACGCAAAACACATTCAGACGAAGAAATTTTTGTGAGCCTTCGCAGGGTAGCAAAAATCCTTGGCAGACGCCCGCTACGGCGAGAATATGAAAAGTATCGCTATGACCCCGAACCGACCGCAGATACTATGATTTTTCTGGATTTTTGATGTATAATAGTAATGTAAAGGCTAAAGGAAAGGAGTAAAAGGTATGACTAGAGAACAATTGGTTAAGAAAGCTACCGCTATTGCTGAAAAACACTTTGACGAAGTTGGTCTTGAGACTTTTAGAGTCGCCATCAAGTCTGAGCAGTGTTTTGACTCCGACATTGAAGAATTTATTGAGTCTTGGGAAGAAGGTGATGGTTGGAGTGCTTCGACATTTCTAACTATGGCTTGTACTTACTAGAAGATTATTTTAAAAATCCCCTTTACTGGGGGATTTTTTATTTTCTTGTAAAAAAGTATTGATTTTTTCAGACTTTTTATATATAATCTCTAGACGTTTTGGTAATTGGAAGGAGGCTCTTGTGGCTGCAGGGATCGACCCGAAGGATCCGGGACAAAACCCAAATTTTCTCACGGACGGGGAGATATTGGAGCATCTGCGAGAAATTGCTCGCGTCGTAGAGCATACGCCAAGCGTTGCAGAATATAATGCTCTGCGTCGCCCACATATGGCTTGCTCGACTACGGTTTCTGAGCGCTTTGGCGGAAGGTGGGAATATGCCATAGAAGCTGCAGGATTACCTGTGCATAATTCGAACAAGATTGAACGCGCGCGAATCATAAAAGCTCTGCGAGATGTTGCTAAGACTATCGGGAATTCTCCAACCAAAAGCGAGTATAAAGCAAATAGGGCAAAAGATATGCCTAGCGAAAAAACAATATCGCGTAACTTCAATTCTTGGGCGGATGCCCTGAAGGCTGCCGGTCTCAACTCCTGTAAGCGTAGTCATACGGAGCGCAAGTATTCGGACGAGGAAGCGGCTAAGTGTCTGCATATCATGGCAGAAAAACTCGGCCATACTCCGTCGCTCAAGGAATACGTTAAGTATCATGAGCCTGATATGCCGAATGATAAAACGCTGCGCATAAGGTATGGCTCTTGGCCACTAGTCCTGAAAGCTGCTGGCTTCGAAGATTACGATGCGAAGTCCAAGGGGCACCGAGTAGTGTTCGAAGAAAAGTATTCTGACGAAGAAACTCGGAAAGCTTTGGTGACTGTGGCTAACATAGTTGGACATGCTCCCTCGCGAAATGAGTACAGGCGATTTCGTCCTGATGGCTCGCCCAGTCTGAGCACGGTTGTCTGCAGGTATAAAACCTGGATGGAAGCACTGAAACAGAATGGGATGCTAGACGGCGAGTAATGGCGCGAACTCGATTAATCTCCTGCTAAAAGCGGGAGATTTTTCTTTGTCTAAAAACACTAATCATGGCAATAGGTATCGGTTGTTATATGAGGCTAGTGCCCTACCTTATGACAAGATGAGATTAATGAAGATTTTGATTATTTATCTTCCCAAATTGACTAAACTCCCAAAATATGCTATAATATAATCACGAGCTATGCTTACTACAAGATAGCTCGTTCGTATTTTCACATCCCCATTTTTAGGAGGTAAGTTTATGAAACGCACAAATCGCTCACTTGCATCCACCCTTATCGCCGCGATCATGGCACTCGTCCTGGTCAGCTGCGGAACCACCACTTCGGCTACTTCTGGCAAGACCGGCATGAAGTACTACGACAAGTTCGTAGCGCAGATGGCCGACCACCGAGTAAGCGCAAATGAAGCGGACAACACGAGCTGGTTCAATATTACTGAGCCTACGGACGAAATGCGCGAAACCGTCGAAGCCGCAAGGGAAGCCATTCGGCATTCTCTCGGCGAGTACACTGATCTCGACTGGTCTCACTTCGAGCGTGTCCCGATCTTCGCCTGTGACATCCAGCACACGCGTGGCGCGGTTGGCTTCTATTCAGAAGATGACGACTGTATCTACCTCGACCGTACCGTTATGCGGAGCTATGGCGCCCAGACGGCAACCCATGCTATCGCGCACGAGCTGATACATGTATTGGCTCTCCCGGGCAACCGCACCAATATCGACGAGGCCCTCACGGTATATCTCGCGATGGAAGCCTGCCCGAGCGATATCGTGACCTATCCTTTCAGTTATGCGTTTATCTGGAGATATCTCAGAACACATGACGAGAAGGATGCGATCGATGCGATGCGAAACGGCACTCTTGCCGAGCTGGTCGAGAACGACATTGGTTATCCGGGCGTCCTGAGCGGCGACTGCGATAAGCTGTTCGAGGCCGTGAATGCGGGCGCAATCAACAACACGAATATGTATGTAGTGATAGACATCTATACGCACTATGTGCAGAATACGGGCGGCCTGGACGACGCGTCTGCAAACGTGCTCAACGGAATGCTCGGTTACCTCTCGGATACTCCCGAAAGCTACGAAGCTATGGAGTATTTCCAGAAGGTCTTAGACTCCTAATTTGATGCGGCGGCTACTGCAAAGTAGCCGCTTTTTCTTGCTTTCAGTATAATTCAGATTTGTTATTTATGTCGGCGCTATTAGCCATAAGCAATTATTGACACACAATGCTGTTTGTGTTATAATATCACTCAGCGTATTTTCTTATACGAGTTCGTTAAGGGTATCCCCCTATCCTTACGAGCAATCCCCCGGCAAGCTTGAGTCGATTCGCGACCAAGCTACATTCGTCGCATACAGCGACAAAAATAGCCCGAAGGAGGGGCTCTATTATGAAGACCATGCTGCTTTCCGCTTATCTGCAGAACCTGAGCGCTATGCTCATGACGCCCGAGTTTGCCAAGTGCGAACACTATGACTATACGGTGCTCGCGCTCCCGAACTTTCTTAACATGCTCGCAGAAAACGAGATCGTTAAGGAACTCACTTGCGGCGCCGTAGACATCGATTTGACCGTCACAGATTCCTTTGTTGGGAATCTTTATTCCCTGCATCGCCACTGGCTTTACACGCACAACATTCACGATGAGAACTATTATGCTATGAGCAGACCCGATAGCACCGCATGGGTTTTTCGTCCGTATGGAAAGCCTATTGGACCGCGCAATGCGGGCCAGCTTCTGGACGGCGCAGTCAAGAATGCTCGCAAGAGCAGCAAGAGTAATAAGGTCTATGTGATGAACTTCCTTTACAAGGTCATCCGGGGCTTTATTGAGCTTGATAGCGCAGAAGAGTTTCGCTATGTGACGCTCTATGACGCTTACCTTGAAGCAGTGCACGATAATACTAGCAAGCATCCTTACTATTACTATGAAAACTACATTGAGGAAGCGAGCAAGTACAAGTTGGAAAAAATTAATGCCGGTATCTTTGCTGCCATTGATAATTGTATTCGCGAAGCGCGCGCGGCAGAAGAAAGCTAAAACCCAAGATACCCCAATCCCTCCATGCAGCCAGTATGGAGGGGATTTTTATGTTTTCAAAATAGCCAAAAGCATAATACAATAAAAGCATTAACGGGAATATTATGAAAAATATAATGACGAAAATCTTAAGCGTGAACGCGAAGACAATCGCCGCCTTTGTGCTTGTTGTAAGTCTTGCTTTAGCGGGCGTATTCGGGCTCAATGCTTATGCCAGCACAAATATATTCAACATCAAAAACGCAACGATTTCTAACAAATCCGAAACCACCGACGCCGAAATCGTCTCATTTGACGGACTAGATATTGTCAGTAATCTCACTTTCCATAAACTAGGTGACTCCGCTACCTATACCATTAGTCTCGAGAATACAGACGATACGGATCACTACATTAAAACCATTTCCGACAATAACACAAATAATAATATTTCCTACATTTATGGCTCAGACGTCAATAAAACTCTCGCCGCGGGTGAAGTTTACGATTTTATCGTAACCGTAAAATATACAACCTCCGTCGACGATCCTTCCATGCGCACGCAGCTATCTAATGTTGTCTTTACTATCTCTTATGACGACACCGAAGAGACTCTCAGTATCGCGCCTAATACCGGCGATAGTATTATTTCGAGCGCCGTCATATTCATAGTGTCCGCAACCAGCCTCGTTGTCTGTGTCATATTAGCCAAGAAGAGTAACAACGATACCACTAAGCGCATCGCAGTACTCATTGCTGCTGCTTCCGCGCTCGCCATGACAGTTACAGTAGTTAACGCAGCCAGTGCTAATAATAACAAGCTAACTATCAACTCGACATTCAACTTCCGCGATAAAGTCGCCGTGACTTATATTATTGACGGAGCAGAGGAGGCCGAGCTTATTGACTACGGCTCAAAAATCAATAAAGAATTAACTCCTAGAACCGGCTACAAGCTCGGCGACTGGACTCTCGAAGACGGTACTATCTTCAATGTAGATAATGCAATCACCGACGATATCACTATCGTCGCAAACTACACTCCAGTCACCTTCACAGTCGCATTTGATGGCCACGGCGCTAGAAAAGGCTCGATGGAGTCGCAAACTTTCACTTATGACGAAGCGCAAAACCTCGCTACGAACCTCTTCAAGAAGCACGGCTTTGGCCTAGACAGATGGACTACGACCGAAGACGGCGAGGGTGGCCAGAGCTTCACGAATGAGCAAGAAATCTCGAATCTTACCACCGAAGACGGCGCTACGGTTACGCTCTATGCGCAGTGGAAGGTAATGCCATGCAACCCGAACGCGACCCATTTCGACGATACGGTCTGTTTGCAGGATATTAATCCGACGACCATCGAAACTATGCCATATGACGAACAGTATCAGCTCCGCGATAGCCGCGACGAACGCTATTACGATGTTATGAGAATGGCTGACGGCAATATTTGGATGCAAGAAGATCTCCATCTAATCGACAAAACAATTTCATCGGCAGATTCGCACTTGCCAGAAGGTGTCACCTTTACCATCCCGGCAAGCGATATGTCGGCATTTATGAACGACGCATATCATCCAGCTGCATACTATAACGGCGAGTATGGCTCCCTCTATAACTTCTACACCGCAACTGCGGGATGGGTGACCGAGGAAACCGAAGGAGCATCGCCAATGGATATCTGCCCTAAGGGTTGGCGTTTGCCATCGGATAGCGAAGCGACGCTCCTGGCTGACCTATATAACTGGGATGACGATGTAATATCAGAGAAATATAGACCTCGAGCGGGCGGTGAAATCATTGACGGCGAGCTAGACTTGGGTGGTGATGACTGGACATTTAGTGAAGCTTGGCTTAACTACGCGGCTATTATGCGACCTTACGGCTCTGACCAAATCTACCCAATCTACGCAGGTGCCGCCTACAGAGAAGAGGAATCTGACGGCTCAGCATACTATTGGCCGGGTAGTACCATAGCGAATCGAAAAAACGGACTTAATGTTCGATGTATGTCAGATAAACCAACCATGCAAAACTTCAATAAAGATACTAACGCCTACACGATTTCCGAAATTGGCGATTCGGCCTTCTTTGAGGATACTCGCAATAGTAAGTCTTATTCCGTCAAGAAACTCGCCGACGGCAATGTGTGGATGACTCAAAACCTAGACATATTTAATGGCCAGTTACTGTCTAGCGATGACTCGAATCTTCCAGAAGGAGAAACGTATAATGTTGGATACTCGACGAGCAAACCAGAAGGCTTCACTTGGGGCTACAGTAACGAGGTTCATTACCACGATAACTCTAATAATGAAATTTATGGCACCTACTACAACTATCATGGTGCTACTGCGGGTTGGGGTGATGTCGATGCGGGTAATTCTGGCACCGCGTCGAAGGATATCTGTCCTAAGGGTTGGCGACTTCCGACCGATATCGAGCTTATGGCATTATCGAATAGCTACGACACCCCGGCAGACTTTATAGCCGATGCAAATCTCCTCTTATCTGGTCATATCGTGAATGGTGAATTGTTGGGACGCGGGGAACTGGACGATTTCTGGACCTCGAAATCCACTAATGCAAGTAGCGCGACGAGCGTAGTTCTTGGTGGTTCGCCTGTCGCGTCGACGGACAACTCAAAGCTCGTTGACGGTAAAATTATCCGCTGTATCGCAAAATAAGCACGCAAAAGAACCGATTTAAGATCGGTTCTTTTTTGTTAAGACTCAGCACAAATCCAACTAAAATCAAGTCTTTTACATAACCGCAATCATGCTAAAATATACATAAGTAAATTAGGAGTTTTAAGTGGAGTATACTCGCCGACGCAGGAGTGGAGTCCTGCCGAGGACAATTACTGCAATTTTTGCCGTAGTTTTTGTCGCATCAATCATATCAACCATATCTGCTTTTGCAGCTGCAAATCTTTTTAAGATTCAGAATGCCGAGCTCGGCGAACTCTCCACTACCGCCGAGGGCAGCATTTCTAGCTTCGATGAGACCAACATCGTCAGCAACGTCACTTTCCATAAGCTTAACGACTCCGCAAAATACACAATCACCCTCAAAAACACCGACAGCAAAGACCATATCATTCAGTCGATCACCGACGACAACGAGAATCCGTATGTTAGCTATATCTACGACAACTATGCCGATACTCGCGTAAACGCCGGCGATTCCTTTGACTTTATCGTTGTCGCGAAGTATACGAATGGTATTGCAGATCCGAGCGCTCGCGCCCAAGCTACCGATGTAAAGTTCGCTATTCAGTTCGCAGATATTGAAGAACCGGAAATTATTTCCGTTAGTCCAAATACCGGTGACGCTATCATTAAAAACGTCATCGTTCTTGCTGTTTCCGCAGCCGGCCTCGTTATTTGCGCCATCATCTACGCCAAGAACCACAAGAAGGCTAGCAAGCTGGTTGCTGTTGTTATTTTCGCGGTTATCGCTACGACTATTACGACCGGCGTCAAGGCGGCCATGGTTGTAATCAATAGCTTCACACTCACGACCAATTACGAGCTCAAAGATAAATTAAGTGTTATCTATACAGATAAAGAAGGCAATGAGCAGGGAATCATTGCCAACTACAACGAGCCAGCCAATATTCCAAATCAGGACAAAGATGGCTATACTCTGACGCGCTGGGAAGACGAGCAGGGCAACCCAGTTGATCTAACTCAGCCAATCACTGACGATCTTAAAATCCATCCAGTTTACGAAGCTAATAGCTATACTGTTCGCTTCGAATCTAATAATGGCACCGGCTCGATGGCTGACGTTGAGAAAGATTACGACGAGACTTTCGCGCTTCCGACCAACTCGCTTACGCGCGAAGGTTATGAATTTGCCGGCTGGAATACCGAATCCGATGGGACTGGCGTTCATTACGAAAACGGTGCCGAGGTCGTTAATCTGATAGCAGATGGTGGTGGCATTGTCACTCTATATGCTCAGTGGACGCCAATTCGTTACAATATTGCCTTCCATCAAAATGCCGATAATGTCTCTGGCGATATGTCTTCGATGACCGTCGCTTATGATGAATCAATGCCGCTCACTGAGAATGTCTTCGCGCTAGAGCACTACAAGTTCATGGGCTGGAATACGGCAGAAGATGGTACGGGGACTCCATATGAAGACAAAGCAAGCATTAAAAATCTTACCGCAACGGATGGAGCAACTATCGATCTATATGCGCAGTGGAAAGAGCGCACTGCAACACTCAATACTGGCGCTAATGTGAGGACGGCACTAAAAGGCCTCGCTGATGCTCCTACTACCTTCAAGAAATACGACGGCGAAAACCTCCCAGACTTCGGCGCACTAGAGGACAAAGTAGATATCGCCTTGGCGGATTCTAACTTCCCAGTTTGGGCCTGGGCAGATGGTGACAATATTTACTGGTGGAGTGAAGCCGAGCGCCCTAACTTCAACCGCAATTCGAGCACTATGTTCCAGAGCATGTCGACGCTCACGACTATCGATCTTGATGGCCTAGAGTCGAGTACGGCGGTTAATATGGCTAATCTCTTCAACGGCTGTACGAGCCTCACGGACTTGGATATTTCAGAGTTTAATACAGCAAATGTTGAAAATATGAGCGGAATGTTCCACGAAACTCCAGCATTAACGAGTATTAATACTGCTGCCCTAAATACAGTAAATGTAAAAGATATGTCTAGTATGTTTAGGAAAACTGGTGCGACGTCAATAGACATTAGCAACTTTGATACTGGGAATGTTAAAACGATGGCTCGTATGTTCGAATACGCGGGGGCGTCTAGTATTACTCTTGGCAATCCGAATACTCTAAACGTTACAAATATGAGTCTTATGTTCTCGGAGACGGCTGTTACCTCATTGGACGTATCTGGCCTAGATACCGACAATGTCGAAAATATGAATGGCATGTTTGAGGCATTTTATGTACCTTCGAAACTAACGAGCCTTAATGTTAGCAACTTCAAGACTAGCAAAGTGCAAAACTTCGCATGCATGTTCTATGGTCAAGCAAAGCTAACTAGCCTAGATGTAAGTAACTTTGATACGAGCAGCGCGACATCAATGTACATGATGTTTATTAGTATGTCTAAGGCTGAAAGCATCAACGTGTCCGGCTGGACGAATGATCTAGGCCCAAGAATGGACTACATGTTTAGCTATACCGGTATGGGTGTAGCGGGCGGCACGGTTATTAATTTCGAGAATTTCAATACCGAGAATGTCACCAATATGGACCACATGTTTAGCGATATGCGTTCCGAGACAGTGCTAGATCTTAGTGGCTTCGATACTGCTAAGGTGACAAAAATGGGCGGCATGTTCTCGTCTTCATATGCTAGCACGCCAATGGCTCTAAAGACGGTCTATGTGAGCGATAAATTCGTTACGACGGCGCTCACTGGAACCCAGAACAATATCTTCGACAATACTCGCGCAATCGTTGGTGGCGCCGGCACCGCATGGGACGCCAGCTCAATGGAGAAAGCTCGCATTGATGACCCAGACAATGGTAAACCTGGCTACTTTACCTATAAGAACGCCCGCTATGTCAACTACCGCGACAATGATGGTGACGATACGAATGACGAAAGCAATTATGCTCTCATGAAGAGCCATTACGTCACCTCGGCAGATAAGCTCACGAAGAATGCCTTTACTCGTGATGGTTTCGAATTTACTGGCTGGAACACTGCCGCAGACGGCTCTGGCAATTCATATACCGACGAACAGGTCATGGCTGGTCTTACCGAATCTAAGATTCCGCTTGTGCTGTATGCGCAATGGCAAGAGAGTACCCCGGTTGAACTTACGTTCTATAACATAACCGAGATGCAGCAAATGACCGCTGATATTTGTGATACTGCCACTGTACCAAATACCAATGCGTCACTGTTTGACGCTACTGGCGCCAAGGTTGGGGACAAAAGCTATATACCGCGCAGAGATTTGATTGATAATCGCGACGGTAAGTCCTACCAAGTCACAAAGCTAGCCGATGGCAAATGCTGGATGACTCAGAACCTCGCCCTCGGCAATTCCGAATCCACGATGACTCTTACTCCGGACGATTCGGATGTTTCTAGCGACTTTACTCTGCCGAAAAGCGATATAACTGCATTTGCCGGCAACTCAGATGTAAGTGCCGTTTATGTTGATGACACCTATGGCGGATACTACTCCGTTAAAACAGCAAACGTAGATTTCGCTGAATATGGAAAGTCGATTTGTCCTAAAGGTTGGAAATTACCAATTGCGTATAATTCGGGGGATTGGAGTGCATTAAAGCGAAAATATAATATTGAAGAGGGGACGAGCAGTAATAATGCACTATATGATGAGCCGTTCAACTATACTCGCAGTTTCTATGTGAGCAATCGCAGAATTGCCGTCAACGGCTGGCTCGATACAGCCTACATTGGTCCTGCTACGGGTAACGGTTCGTTTAGCAACTTTGGCGTTACTATATCAGACGACTACTCTGGCACTGCTGGCATTACCGGAGCCGAAGGCGGAAGCATTCGCTGCGTTGCTAGATAAAATTTCCTAATTGAGCAAACCAGGGTTTTATTGTTCCTGATTATCTAGAGCTTTTTACCTATTAGCGATATTAAGCTATACTATAACCGGCAGGCGGCGATAACTTTATCGTTGATTTTGTAGCTCAAACCGAGCGACGTATGTTTGGGAAAGGAGTTCCATATGGACAAGACCAAGTATTTGCAGATGCTTGACAAGCTGAATCTGGACCCGAAACGCTACTGCATTATTTCGGGTGGCGTTATGTTGATTCATGGACTCAAGCCGACGACCCAGGACATTGACATATTAGTGCAGCCCGACTATTTCGAAGAACTGCAGCAGCGTCCCGACTTCCACTTTACGAAATCGGATAAATACCCGGATCTCTACGATCTTGACGACAGGGAAGTAGAGATAGAGATGAAAGTTATGCCGTTCCAAGAAGAAAATGTCGAGCTCATAGATGGCTATCCTGCCGAGTCCCTCGAGCAGACGCTGGAATGGATGGTCGAAAATAACCGTCCAAAAGATCAGGAGAAAATTGCAATCATTCGCAAGTACCTTGAGCACGCCAAGATGCGACGCTGGCTCGATTGCGCGAGTCTTCTCTGATCAATCTCCGCCGCCCCCGCTGGGGCGGCTTATTTTTTGACATTTTCCCATTAAAAAATCGGCCACAACGCCGAATTAAATAAATATGGTCCGCGAGACTGGACTTGAACCAGCACGCCGTAAGGCATATGCTCCTAAGGCATACGTGTATACCAATTTCACCACTCGCGGATGTGAACCAATTATAGCAAATCTGAAGCGTTTGCGCAAATACACACTAAGGAAATAGTTTCAACGCGCGTTTGCGGCTACACGAATGCTTATGTTAAACTAAAATAAGTTATGAGAGCGTGGGGAAATGAATAAGTTAGCTATTTATCTTAATCAGCATATTGATGGCATGGTCTATAGTGCGCCTGCCATTCTCGAAAAATACAGCACTGATCGCTCGGTCCTGAGCTATAAGCCTCGCCTGGTTGCTGTTCCGGCTAATGTCATGGATGTTCGCCGTCTCGTTAAATTTTCGAGCCAGCTTGCGGCTAAAGGCATGGAAATGCCGATCACGGTTCGCGGCGCGGGCTACAGTAAGACCGGCTCTGCGATTGGTTCCGGTATTGTGATGCTGATGGAGCGCTTGAATCGAATTCAGGAAATTGATTCGCGCCAGCGCCTCGTTCGCGTTCAGGCGGGCGTGACTTTGGCTGAGCTTCGCACGGCCCTCGAGGCAAATGCGCTTGAGCTCCCGATCGTTGGTGATCCTCATGAGACTATCGGCGGTCTGATTTCTAACTGTGTTTCCGCCTCGGTTAATACCAAGCCGGGCACGATTATTGATTTTATCGAAGATATGGAAGTTGTCTTGGCGGACGGCAGTCTTTTGCAATCCGGCCAGGCCACCACGAAGGCGAACTCTTCGAACGAGAAGACGCTTGGCCTTAAATGCTGCAAGATGCTCAATAGTTGGTTGACAAAGAACTCCGCGATTTTTGAGAAGATGGACAATGCGGGCGAGAATCGCTCTTGGTATCCTGGCATCAAGGATGTCTGCGGCAAGCGCGGCTTTAAGCTCGCTCCGATTTTCTGTGGTGCTGAGGGCACGCTCGGGGTGATTACTGAAGTAATTTTGCGTGTTGAGCCTATCTTTGAGTCTCCGAACTATATTGCAATCCCGTGCGCTAACGTCAAGGAATTCACCCGCGCCATCAAGGTTCTCAAAGAAGAGAAGTTTACGGATATTGTTTTCTATAGCTCTGAAATTTTTGCCGAGATCGAGAAGACCGGCAAGAGTCTGAAGTTCTTCCGCACGAAGCCGAGCAAAGATGGCTTCCTGCTCGTTGCGAATGCTAAGGACGACTCGCGCACTAGGCGCAAGGTTAAGATCCGCGCGATTCAGAAGAAGCTCCCAGAGAGCATTCGCGTGATTATTGCCGACAGAAAGAATATTGGCGACTTTGCCGCGATTCAGGAGAATCTCATTGCTTATCTCAGCGAGAGTAATTTGGAATATCGCGTGCCGGTCGTGGATCAGGTTTATATTCCCGAGGAGAAGCGCGCTGAATTTGTGACTAAGCTTGACGAGCTCTCGAAAGAGGTCTCAATGCGTCTGCCGCTCTATGGCTCGGTTGACTACAATACCTACACGATTCGTCCGAAGTTGCGTCCTGACGATATGGAATCCTATAAGAAGCTCATCATGGTTCTGCGCAAGTATATTGCTATTGTGAAAGAGTGCGATGGTAATATTTGCGGTGGTTCACCAGAGGGTCGCTTCCTTGCGCCGTTCATGAAGGCTGAAACGAATCCAGCTATCCTCGAGCTTAACCGTAAAGTAAAGGAAATCTTTGACGAAAACGGTATCTTTAATCCGGGTATTAAGCACGAGGCGGATGCGCGCCTAATCTTCCGCCACTTCCGCGACGGCTACGGTGGTGAGTTCCAGAGCTCGTTCTAAAGCGCTTGCCTTTTTAATCCCTAGGGGTTTCATGTTATAATTTACAGCATGAAATCATCTGTTGAGAAAACTAATACTTCTGCGACTTTTGAGATTGAATTCGAGTCCAAGGATTTCGAGCCTGCACGCATTAAGGCTCTTGAACGCCTTGCTCGTGACGTCAAAGTCGCTGGCTTCCGCGAAGGTAAAGCCCCAGCAAACGTCGTCGAACAGCACGTCGATCCAAATCAACTTTCTAGCCAGACTCTAGATATCTTGATTCGCCAGACCATTCCAAAGGTCTTCGGTGACGAGGATATTATTCCTATTTCCGTCCCACGTGTTGACGTTATGTCTTACGTTCCAGGCGAAAGTGCAAAGGTTAAAATTACTGCTGATATCATGCCAGAGGTTGAATTCTGTGATTACGCAGATCTTCAGGCTGAATACATCAAGCAGACCATCAAGGATGCAGATATTGAGGATGTCTTGAATCGCATCGCTGATAGCTTTGCTGAGAGCGCAGTTGTCAAGCGCGCAGCCAAGGATGGCGACGAAGTTATTATTGACTTTGTTGGTAAGAAAGACGGCGAAGCCTTCCAGGGCGGTAGCGCTAAGGATTATACTCTTAAGCTCGGTTCTGGCCAGTTCATTCCAGGTTTCGAAGATGGTATCGTTGGTCATGAAGTTGGCGACAGCTTTGATTTGAATCTTACCTTCCCAGAAGATTACGGCAACAAGTCGCTTGCTGGTGAAGCAGTTGTCTTTGAGGTTCTCTTGAAGCAGGTTAACGAAGTCAAGAGCCCAGCTATCGATGATGAGCTCGCAAAGAAGACCGGTGCTTTCGAGAAGCTTTCCGACCTTAAGGAAGATATCCGCAAGAATCTTGAAGAGCAGGCACAGCGCCAGGCCGATGAGCGCTATAAGGATGCTTTGCTCCAGGCTCTCGTAAGCGGTTCCAAGACTGAGGCTCCAAAAGGTCTAGTTCAGGAACAGGTTGAGAACTTCCGCGGCGAAATCCTTCGCAATTTGAAGGCTCGCAAGCAGGATCTTTCCGACTGGCTCGAAGCTCAGGGTAAGACCAAGGAAGATTGGGAGAAGGAACTTGAGGATGCTGCTGAGCGCCGCGTTATCTCGAGCATCGTCGTCCAGCGTCTTGGTGAGAAGTTGAATATCGAGGTCGAGGAAAAGCTCGTTGAGGCTCAGCTCGAACAGATGCGCCGGGCTTATGGCAAGAGTGCAGAAGCTTTGAAGCAGCTCGATACTCCAGAAACTAAGCTAAACATCCGCAACCGTATGCGTATTAACGCAATCATGGACAAGCTAGTCGAACTTAACCGCCCACATGCAAAGGAAGTTGAGCTTGGCGAAGCAAAGCCAAAGAAGGCTGCCAAGAAATCCGATAAGAAGGATTCGAAGAAAGCCGCCAAAAAGGCAAAGTAATAAATAGAAAAAAGAGCCGCCACGTGCGGCTCTTTTTGTTGTCTCGCCATCCAAAAACATCTCGCCCGGTCAAGCGCTAAAAAATCTGACCTCCCTGTCCGGCCACTCTGAAAGTTTAACTCCCTCCGTTTAATCGCCTGAAAGCTAAACCTCCTTGTCTGGCTACCTGTACTTAAATTTTCCAAAACGGAAAATAGTTATAGGGAAATGAGTGCCAATTAAGGAATAATAATTTTCCATTTTGGAAAATTAAAACGCATACAGAAAGAAACACCAAGATTACTTCGGTGAGCCTGCAATATAAAAATGAATGGGGGCGTGATGGGCTTGGAAGCCGGCCATTAAAGACTTGGCTATTTCCTGACGTTGACGATCGGCCATTAAAGACTTGTGCTATTTTCTGACATTGGCGATGTGCCAGTGGTTGCCCATGTCGCACTTGTAGGCATGTAGACTGTACTGCGGCAATCCGTGTTCGAATTCGGAGAGGCGCGCTGCGTCTTCGGCGTCTTCTTCGCTGTCGTAAATAATCTTTTGCTTATCGCCGACCCAACATTTTGGCGGTTCGTATGGTGCGTTGTAGAACTTGCTCATTAAAACTCCCTATGTAGATACTGCAAACGCTGCTCCTCTGGCATGGTTTCGATTGCAGCGCGCAAAGTATTACGCGACATTCTGTCATAATTATCGATAATATAAGACTCGATCAAATGCTTGTCGACCTTGTTATAAATCGTGCGAAGCATCCAGCCGCAAGCCTTCTGGATTAATGGGTGTGGATCCTCGAGTAGGTCGTCGATAATCTCAAGCCCATTGCCAAGCGCGTGTTTGCGATAGAAATACTGATAAGCCACGATTGAGATGCGCTTATGCCAGAGCTCGTCGTGCGAATGCAAGGCGTTCAAAATCGACTCGTCTTTATGTTCGTAGCACCAGCGGCCCAGAATGTTCGGCGCGGATTCGTCAACTAAGTCCCAGTTGTTCGCCGCCTGCAAATTCTCAAGATAAGTTTCCTTGCTATTATCGTTCCGCGCCGAGTATTGCTCGCGCAGCAAAACCAAGCCAGCGAAGCGATAATCGTGAATAGGGGAGTGCAAAAGCTCCACGACCTCTTCCTTTGGCATCTTCTTGTATTGCTTGCAGATTTTACGGAGTTTCGGCGTATTGATTGCTAACAAAATATCACCCTCGCCGTACTTTCCTGGTGCGACGCCGAAATACGGAGCGAAAGTCTCAATCTTATCTGGCTGAATTTCGCGTTCTAACTCTGCGATCAGCTGGTCTTTCATACCTGAAAATTATATCACAAAACAGGGTAGCACTTGAAAAAATAAGCGGAATGTGATATAATATAGTTATGGCAATTTTGAAATATTTTTTGAATTTATACCGTGATCGTAAGCAAATTACGCTTTTGAGCTGGGTTTACGCAGCTGTCGCCGTAATTTTTGTATTTATCGCTGGTATTTTTGCTCTAGTCAACCAAAGTTTCGGCGTTTCGATGCTGATTATTCCAGCAATCTCAGTCGTCGCTCTTATTGCTAACGTAGTCATCTGGGCGCTTATTAAGCTCGTCCTTGATGTTGCTAGCGAGAAGACTGGCGTCAACGAAGAAAAGAAAACCGAAGATAAAAAGAAGCGCTAAAATAAAAGTATGGAAATTAATCCAGCAGAAGATACGCGAAATCTGATGGACGAATATAAGGGCCTCCCAAACGAGGAGGTTCTTTTTCGTCTTGATAAAAAGCGTACTTCGCTGGAGGTGGCGATCGAGAATTTGAGCCACGACTTTAATATTGGCACGATTGTGCGCAATGCGAATGCCTTCAACGTGAGCAAGGTTCATATTTTGGGTAAGCGCAAGTATAATCGTCGTGGCGCAATGGTAACCGATAAATATCTTCATATGACGCATTTTGAGAATGCGAAGGATTTTGTCGAGGATGCGCACGCGCGCGGCATGAAGGTGGTCACAATCGATAATAATCGCCCAGAGAGTAAGCCTCTGCAGGGCGCAAAGATTGAGCCTAATTCCATTTTAGTGTTCGGCTCCGAATCGGATGGAATCTCGCAGGAGCTTCTAGATTTGGCAGACAGTTGCTTCTATATTGAGCAGCTTGGCTCGACACGCTCGATTAATGTTGGCTGCGCTTCGGCAATTGCTATGTACGAATTTACTCGTAGATTGGGGTATTTTAATGCGTAAATATCAATTGTCGCAGCATTTCTTCCGCAGCCCGAAGTTGGCGCTCTTTCTGATTGGTCACAGTAATATCAAGAAGCGCGATATCGTGTTGGATATTGGCGCTGGTTCTGGTGTAATTACGAGCGCGCTCGCTAAGCGCTGCAAGAAGGTGATCGCAATCGAGGCTGACCACGAAACCGCAGAGAAGCTTCGCAAGAATATGCAAAAGTTCGAGAATGTCGAAGTTGTTGAGAAAGACTTCATGGAATATGAGCTTCCGGAGGGTGAGTATAAGATTTTTGCGAATCCTCCATTCCATCTTAGTTCCGCAATTTTGCATAAGCTCGACGAGGCTGAGAATCCGCCGAAGGCTATCTATTTGATTTTGCAGAAGCAGCTCGCACTGAAGCTTTTGAATACTGATCGTCACTATACTTCGCAGCTTGGCAAGCAACTCTTTGTCCATTATGAGCCACGCATCCGTCTGCCGCTCAGGCCAGATTATTTCACGCCGCCGCCAGCCGTTCCGACAGTATTGTTTGAGCTCAAACGCCGCCAAGAATAGTTGTGAAATGTGCGCATAGTGCTTGTGTTATAATGAAATTAATATATAACGGGAGCATTATAAAGTGAGCACAAATCGCAAAAAATATATCGAGAGCCACTGGCTTGTTTTTGCAGTTAAGGGCGCGATTGCTCTAGTAGCTGGTCTACTTTTGACTCTGACTACCAAGAGTGATACGAGCTATCTCGCTAAGATGGTGGGCTTTGCTATGGCCGGTCTTGGTATTATCGAAATCTTTAATACAATCAATCGCAAGCGCCTCGAGCATAACTGGGGCATGTCGCTCGCAATTGGTATTGTTGAGTTCATTGTTGCTATCTGCATGCTCTTTACGCTTAATACTGGCCTACATGAGGGCTGGAATGTTTTGACGCGCATTTCACTCTTGAGTTTCTACATGCTCGCTGCGTCGATTCTTTCGATTGCAATCGGTTTCACCTGCTTTAAGGATGATACGGACAAGTTCATGTGGGTTATCGAGGGTATGGTTGGCGCTATTCTTGCCTTTGTCGCACTTGGCGGCAGCGGCTTGAGCGATACGACTCATATTAAACTCTTCGGCACCTATCTGATGGTTCGCGGTCTAACTGATCTCGTGTTTGGTATTCATTCTCGCGATGAATTGCAGGATGTTGCTGAGCGCCGCGCAAAAGCTAAGACTACCAAAAAAGGACGCAAATAATGGCATTTGGCTTCGGGAAACCAAAAATTCTGAAATATCTGGCTAAGCATCCAGAGACCGAGACTGTTGTGATTGCTGGTTCCTACGGCCGCAAATCTGCAATTCGTGCGCTTGGCACGATTCTCGGTTCGCAGTTTACTGTGAGCTTTGGACTAAACAAGAATGTTAAGGCTGACGTAATCTTGCTAGACTATGAATCTTCGGCGGAATTTCCTGAGTTCGAGGCTGGCGTGGTGGTCGTGACGGCCTGCCAGAATGAGGCTGAGGCGCAGAAGTATTTCGCTGTTGCTAATAGGGCTCGCGCTGTAATCGTGAATCGCTGCGATGTTTCTGAAGAATATATTCAGAAATATCTCACGAACAAGAATTCTGTGACCTATGGCGATGAGCTGCCGGCAAATTACTACTTTGAAAATACGGGCAGTAGCCTCGATGGTCAGACTGGCGACATCGTGAATCTCGACGGCGAGCACATTCCAGTCAATTTGAAGATTCTTGGCGAGCATAACATTCGCCCAATCTTGATGGCCTGTGCGGTTGCGCGTCTCTATGGCGTCGAGCGCGAAAAGATTCTTGAAGCCGCCGAGGCGATTAGGCCACTCAATGGTCGCATGTCTCCGGCTCGCGGCATTAACGGCTCGATTATTATTGATGATAGTGCTGATAGTACGCCTGTCTCTGTCTATTATGGCCTCCGCGCAATCTATGCAATGGATGCTCCTTCGAGAATTGTCGTGACTGACGACGCGGATAAACTCGAAAATATCAACTTCGATCTAGTCTCTGAGGCGGTCATTCTCTGTAACGAGAAGCCAAAGCAGACTCCTGGACATTACAAGTACTTTACTGATGAGTTGGAATTGGTAAATTATCTCGGAACGCGCGCGGAAGAGGGTGGCATTATCCTGCTTGAATTTCCGCTCCCTGAAATTATCGGGAACTACTTGTGGCAATAAAACAATAAATATTTGGTATAATATAGAATATGGCAAAGGTGATTACGGTTACAAACCAAAAAGGAGGTGTTGGCAAGACGACTACGTCGGTCAATACTGCCTATTATTTGGCAAAAGCTGGTCATCCGACTCTTATTATCGACTACGATCCACAGGGCAACGCAAGTACAGGTCTTGGTATTGAGATTAACGAATCTGACAAGACGATGTGTGAGATTATGACTGGCGAGGCAACTCTCGAAGAGGTTATTCGTCCAGTTAATAAGATTAAGAATCTCTTTGTTGCGCCTGCGATTCCGGAGCTTGCAAACGTCGAGCAGGAAATCGTCGCTGAGCAGGGCAAGTTTGTGCTCTTGCGCAATGCGATTTCGGAAATTGAGGATAAGTACGAGTATATTTTGATTGATAGTGCGCCAAGCTTATCGCTTTTGACGGTTAACGCAATGGTTGCAGCGGATTATTTGTTGCTACCAGTTCAGACAGAGTTTTATGCGCTTCAGGGTGTCGCTCAGTTGCTTCAGAGTATGAACCTCGTTAAGAAGGGCATGAATCGTGATTTGAAGCTTCTTGGCGTGCTTGCTACGATGTATGATCGCCGTACGGCGCTCAGCTCGCAGGTTTTGGCTGAGCTCAAGAAATACTTCAAGGATAAGGTATTTGAGACGGTGATTCCGCGCAGTATCCGTGTTGCTGAGGCGCCAAGCCATGGCCTTCCAGTCGGCGCTTACGACCGCTTTAATAAAGCTTCGAAAGCTTACAAGAATTTGACGCAAGAAATTTTGGAGCGCACGAATGGCTAGGGGTTTAGGTAGAGGTTTTGGTTCGTTGATTCCTACTGAGGGATTTGACGAAGAGTTTGATCCAACCGCAGAAGAAGACAAGAAAGTTAGCGACCTTAAGGAGTTGACACTCGATTCGATTGAGCCGGACCCTGACCAGCCTCGCCGTACTTTTGATGAGACGGAGTTGCAGGATTTGTCTAACTCGATTAAAGCTCTCGGCGTGATTCAGCCGATTGTTGTGATTCGCGAGGGTAAGAAATATGTTATCGTGGCTGGCGAACGCCGTTGGCGCGCTGCAAGAATGGCGGGTTTGGAGACTATTCCGGCTGTCGTCCGTACGATGAACTCTCAGAATCGCCTTGAGGCTTCCTTGATTGAGAATGTTCAGCGCCAAGATTTGAACCCAATTGAAACTGCGACCGCGTATGCAAAGCTTCGCGAGCAGTTCAATATGAATGTGAATGAAATTGCGGATCGTATCGGCAAGAGCAGCGCTACGGTATCTAATACTATGCGCCTCTTAAGCTTGCCAGATGAGGCAAAGCGTGCCATGATAGAGTTTAAACTGAAGGAGGGGCAGATGCGTCCACTCGCAAGTGCTACTCCGGAAGAAATCAAAGAGGTTTTGCCGTTTATTATTAAAGAAAACTGGAGTGCTCGCAAGGTCGAGCAGTATATGGTGACGGTGCGTGCCCGTAGGCAAGCAGAGGCCGAACAAGAGGACGGCCCAAAGAAGAAGCCAGTCATACAAAACGACCCTGTTCGCATCGAAAGCGAAAGACGCGCAGAGGCAATTAGCGCAAAAATCGGCGTTAAGGTCCGCGTGCGTACTAGCACAAAAGGTTCCGGCAAAATCATGCTAGATTTTAAAGACGAAAAGGAGTTTGAGAGATTATGTACGATACTAACGACTTAAAGAAAGACATGAGCGCTGTTATTGAGCGCTTCAAAGAAGATATGAAGAAGGTTCGCACTGGCCGTGCGCACCCAGATATGCTTGGCAACGTTAAGGTTGAGGCTTATGGCCAGTTCATGCCACTCAATCAGGTTGCTAACGTTACTGTTTCTGGCGCTTCGATGTTGCTCGTTACGCCATTCGATCCAAGCACGATTTCTGCAATTTCTACCGCAATCCGCAATGATCAGACTTTGGGCTTGAACCCAGCTGATGATGGCCGTGTTGTTCGCGTTCCAATCCCAGCATTGACCGAGGAACGCCGCAAGGAAATCGTTAAGACTGCTAGTGCTAAGGTTGAGGATGCTAAGGTTGCTCTTCGCAAGCTCCGTGATGAAGCTCGCAAGGAAATCAAAGCTGAAGAACTCAGCGAAGATTCTAAGAAGCGTGGCGAAAAAGATGTTGATGATGTCACTAAGGACTTTAGTGCTCAGATCGACAAGCTGTTTGCAGAGAAGCAAGCAGATATCATGAAAATCTAGGAATAAGATGTCTGACAAGGGTGGTGAAGGCGATATAGAGCTGAAAGATTTTGAAGCAAGCACGAGCGCGGCCGACGAAGAGGCTCGCGCTCGTGTTGAGCGTGCCGAGAGCGGTCTAATCGATGAAGCTATCGCTGAGCGCGATGGTGCTCGTATCGAACGTGTCTATAATGCGCCTTCCAAAACCCGTCTAGCCGTGATGACTATTTTTGGCTCGCTCCTCGGAGTTTGCTTTATTTTTATTGTGGTTTTGTTCGCAATGCGCGTTGGCTCGTGGGACTTCTTTAGGGAGACGCAGAAACCTAGCAATAACTCGCCGGCCACCAATGAGGTCTATTTGCTGACTTTTAACTATGTTTCGAAGCTATATGGCTTGAACGATAAGACGCCAAAGGACGAGGGGAGCTACCTGCTCGAAGATTACGGCCTTAAGGAAAATTCCGACTATACGGTAATCGCCAGAATGACTCAGCTCGAGAAGCTACAGACTAGCTTTACGAAGCTGTCTGGCGAGGAAGTGAATTTTGCGGAGGAGCTCCAGATTGATAACGCCTTCTTTGATTCCGGCTCCGTGATAGCAGTTGCGGTCGAGGATCCATATATCGCAAGTCTTCAGCCGATGAAGCTTAGCCGTGACGAAAGTTATGGGCTCGAAATTAATTTGTATCGTACTAACCTAGATTCCAGTAACTACGAAGAGACGCCGCAACTAGTCGGCTATTTGAACTTGATTAAGGTAGAAAACGTACAGCCACGCGAAATAACATTATTCATAGATAATAAATAAAAGGAGGTATATGGCAACAAAGAAGCAACAAGCTCAGGCGGCACGTGTCGCAGAGCGTCGCGCTGCAATGAAGTGGGCGGTCGAAAGTGTCACGCCAGAAATTATTTTGGCAATCACTTGTGTGGTTCTAGGCGCTGCAATTGCAATGCTAGTATTTGCGGGCTATGGTTTTAGGCTTGGCGAAAGGAATCAGGCTAATAAGCTTGGCTACAGTGAGCCAAATTCGACTAATGTATCGGTAATCAATATTGACTACAAGACTGAAGTTTTTGAGTATGATGCTGATCAGAATTGTATTGACGGCACTAGCTCGGAGAAGTGTCTCCTTGATCTCTATGGCGCTAAGAATTCGGACTTCGCAATCATTAGTAGCTCCGACCAGATCAATCGCCTTATGGGCACTTTGAGCGGTATTACTGGCCAGAATTACGAATCTAAGATTGATACGAGCATCTTCAATGCCGGCAGTGTAATTGCTATCTCTGGTCCTGCTGGTTATGCTGACTATACTCTAACCAACGCATATCGCGACGAGAACTATGGTCTTCACTTCCAGACTAAGACCGTCGTAACTGATACCGCAAATCTTCGCACGGGCCATCTTATCTTGGTGAGTGTTCCGAATATTCAGACGCGCCAAGTTGTCGTTGTTAATGAAGAACTCTAAACCAAAAAATAAGTCCCCCGAATCTGGGGGACTTTTTGTAGCTTGTTATTTCTTTACGATCTTCGTAATGTTTTGTGTGCCTTGCTTGAATGCTGCAATGGATTTGCTAATCATGAAGCCAAAGCCGGCAATGATTGCGAAGAAGATTACGACTCCACCGAGTACTGGGATTGCCGAAAGAACGGCGAAGCTCAATGCACCAAAGAGGCAGATTGAATACTCGTTAACGTTTGCGCTCTTGATGAGGTTCTTATCAACGAACTTGCCGAGGCGAATAACTGCGACGCCAGCGCCAATGATGAAGAAGGCGATCATGGCAATTACGCCCAAGAAGCCGATAATCGAGAAGTATTCGATGAAGAGCAAGAGCAATAGGATTGCTGGCAAAACGAGCATGGTGACGAGGCCGACGCACATGTCTTTGAAGCCGTCTGCATTCTTCTGAAGTGATTCATAGCTCTTTGGCGAAAATCTAGCAATGATTAGGGATAGAAAAGCCATTGAAACAGCCGTGACGCAGAAACTGCGGAGCATCTTTAGCGCAACTGCACTAGCACTGGTTTCTGTATTAATTGAGACGCTCTTGTAATTCTTGATGCCTGCGATTTTGTTCTTGTCTAGGTTGGTAGTCTGCGCATCATCATTGTAGTTAAGGGTGCCGTAGATTTTGCTGTCGCCCTTGAATTCGATGGTGGTGGCAGCAAGATTAATGTCGTGCTTGATGTTTGCGTTATCGAAAATGACTTCGCCAGCTGCAATGTTTAGGTTGCCGTCGACGTTGCCGCGAATTATAACCTTAGCCGCAGCAATGTAGCCATCGCGAATGTTTGCATTCTTGCTAAAGTCGATAATCTGACCAGCAGCAAACAAGTCACGCGTAGTGGTCGAATCGATACTGATTTCGCTACCTGCGGTTACGAGGTAGTCCTGAACGCCATGGGACTTGATCTTGTTACCAGCGGCGAAAAGGATGCCGTCAAAGCCAGCCTGCTTCAGTGTGACAGTTTCGCCAGCGATGAAGCCGTTGTGTTTATAATAAGCGCCTTCTTCGGTCTCTGGTTTTTCGTCAGTGATAAAGCTTGGGTTGTCGATGACCTTGGATTCCTTTGGCTCGATAAGCTCTGGAGTCTCCGTTTCTGGATTGTCGCTAATAAGCTCGTCGCCGCCTTCGAGTAAGACGACATTCTCGTCGGTCTCTTCGAGTGGCTGGTATTCCTTTATAGTAGTCTCGCACTCGTCGCCCGAGCAAACCTCTAGAAGCGACTTTGATCTGACCTGGGTTAGTGCAACCCCAGAAATCGCACCAATACATACCAAAATAATGGTGACGATATAGAACGTTTGTCTTTTCATAGTTTAATTATATATTCTTATTCTGCTTGTGGTAAGATTGACAAAAATAGTAAAATAGTGTATAATATATAGATACTTGTATTTGGAGTAAAAATGAAGTTTCTAATCTTATTTGAGCTAGGCAAAAAGCGCTTCGTGCAAGCATTTTTGACTCATAATGCGGCTGTTGATGCAATTAATTCTTATACGCAGCTCGCCGACGATGTTATTTTGAGTATTGCTGAAATTGAGCCTGAAAAGTACGAAGTTATGTTTGAAGATGGCTCTAGAGCATGTTTTAAAATCGTAAAAAGCAAGAACGATTCGATTCTTGGCTACTATCCTGCAGACTTGTCGAGGATTTTTGCGAAGTTACGTAGCATTTTGCTTAGCAAGCGCGAGCAGGCCGATAAAAATACCGATCGTATAATCAAGACTCGCCTTGAGGCATTCGCAATGATTCTTTGTGGCATTGGCATTATTCTCGGCGGCTTTGCCGTTGCGGCGGTTGCCTTTGCGCCAAATGGTGAATCGTGGCAATTTGCAGCTATGGGCAGTCTAATCGCGCTCGGTCTCGCGACGACCTTCCGCGGAAGCTACGTGCTTGTCCATCCAATTCCAAAACCAGTAAAACTCGTAAAACAAACTGCGTAGACAAAAGCTCCCAAAACGGGAGTTTTTTGTTGCTTACTTGCGGCGCCACAATAAATAACCATTTGCGTTTTGGAACTTGCTAATGCTAAAATAAAACGTATATGGAGGATAGTGGGAGAGAGAAGCTGCAAGGGCAGGCATCTGCCGAGCTTTCTGATGCAAAAGCTAGCGAAGCTTTGAATTTTGACTCTGCATCAATCGATAAAAAACAAAAAGAACACTTCTCGAATATTGAGGGTGTCGAAGAAAAGAAAAAGGCTGCCGCGAAGGCTGCTGAAAGGGCCGCAAGAGCAGAGCAGAAGGCTCGCGATAACGAAATCAGGCAGGCTATTAAGGACGAGAAGCCAATTAGGCGTAACAAACGCGGTCTATATATGACGGCAGCGCTCATTGCTGTGGCACTACTTACCTTGTTCGGCCTAGTCTATTTTGGCGTTATTTCGATTCCAGGCCTAAGCCGCAAACAAGATAAGCAACCAGATGAAGAATATGCTCTCCAACTCCTTGATCAGGCAATTGCTCGCTCTGGCTTCGAAGAAGCTGAGTCGGATTACGCGATGGGCCTCGAAATCTTTGAAGAAGCCGAACAGGCAACTAGTGACGAAACGCGCTTGGCGTATATATATGTCGTAAAGGCAGATTATGCCGGTAATTACTTTGGCCAAAGTAGGTACGCAAGGACTTTACTAAATGACGAAATCGTCCAGAATAATACCGAGCTAGTAACGAGCTGCTTCTATCAAAAAATAGATTACGACATCAGCATGATAGAGGGGAACGTAGATAGAATTAACGAGATTGAGGGAGGAGATTGTTTGAATTATGAGTAAAAAACTACTTTATTCAGCGATTGTTGCTTCGGCGGCACTCCTGACTATCCAGGCTTGTAGTGCAAAGCAGGGTGGTAATGAAGGCGGCATGGGCGGTAACGGATGTGGCCTATATTCGTATACTGGTGGTGACTGTTCGGTAGTTTGGTTTAAGTATACTTATACCGATCAGGCCAACAGCAGCAACCCTCAGACTTGGATTCCTAAATCAACCAATTCTGGCGTGCTTTGGGGAAGCGCTGGTCATATTGGTGCTACGCCAAGCTCGAATAATGACGAATGTCGCAAAGATTCTAAGACTTTCTACTCTAAGGGCGTTGCAATGGCCAACTCGAATAAAAGTCAATTATACAAAGGTTCGCAGCAGTTTGGTTTGGCGGCTCCTGGACAGATTTCTCGCACTTGGCCACTCAGAGATAAAGATGCTGTGAATGGTGATTATGGCGCTGGTAGTGGCCAGAAATCGTATGCGTATGCTAGCAATTTTAGTTTGGATGTTGTGACTGGTGCTGGCGGAATTACTGGTGATGCCTATAGGCCGAGCGGTAATGCGGTTGTTGCAAAAGGCACTATCGTGTCTTGGGATACGGCTGCAGAGGCTTTTTGTAGGGCCGTCGATAATGACAACTGGGAAGATTGTATGACTAATCTTCGTGCCGATAAGGATGTCTGGTTTGTTACGGACGATGGCAGATCTTTCACCTTCGAAGGTAGCACGAATCAGGCAACCTGGTTCTGTGCAAATGACCAGAAGTTGAATAAAGCCGAAGAGTTGCAGTCTTCGTCGAGTGTTATCGTGAACGACGCTTCTGACAATACGGTAGCTAGCGCGTACGATGTTGATGGCGGCGATGTTGCTACTGACAAAAAGGAGAATTTGGCTCCCGGTTTGTATAAATACAACCGCGCAAGCCTCGTTGAATTCGAGGGTGATGCTAGTACGAAAAATAAGGTTAGCTTCACGCAAGAAATGTGTTTGACGAGCGGTATCGTTTCGTTTACTGGCCAGCCTACGGTAGAAAACGATCATGTTAGTGGTAGTAATTCTACGGCTTCAATCAAGTGTACGCACTACGATCCAAGCGAAACTACCTACAAGGATTTCTTGTTATTCCCAGGTCAGAGTAAGACATTCTCGGCAAGCGTAACTCATGCTTCAAAAATCAAGTCTTCGGGCGGAACGGTCTCTAAGGCTGATGACTCGACCGACGAAAAGTCTAGCGCTTCGGTGACTGTCGTCGCAAGCAAGCATCTTTGCTGGAATGATACTCGTTATGTGATTGGTGTGAATGATAAGAATAATTATTATCGCCTCGGTCTCGAAAAGAATAGTAATGGCTACCAGTTTACTGATGTCTATCCGGACGATAGCTCTAATACGAATAGCGTTAAGGTCTGGGCTAAGCCGGATGATTTGATTCGCTTTGATTACGACATGTGTAGCGGCCAGCTCTTGGCAGACGATGCGGCCGGCAAGGCCGATGCGAACACGAGCATTTACTACTCGGTAAACTCCAATTCGAATCTCAGCGATAAAGCTTGGATCTGGGACGGTCCTGTTGCGACCACGAAGACGCAGACGCTTTCGGTTGCCGGCTCTCGCTTTGGTGCAGATGCTAGGACTAGGATTGCGAATGGCTATGAGCTCACGATCGAGTCTCCAACCGATACTGCCTACAGGCTAACAAATAATGAGCTTGGCGCAACAATTTCGAATACTCTTGGTGTCACTTCTGGCGAGGTTAAGGTTCCATATAACTATATCCTTAATCCAAGCCTTGAGACGGGTGGCGAGGATGCAAGACTCACGATTGGTGATACTTATACCTTCGACGCAAGCATCAAGACGGAAGCTCGTATGAATAATGGTGTCGGCGAATCTTATTCGACAATTCCAAAGAGTGGCACTATTAGGCATGCTTGGCTATTTGTGATGGATTCTAGTAGGAGCGCCTCGGTATTTAATGGCCTCGTTCAGGTTCCTGCCGCGATTAACTCCGATGGCGAAACGGATTATTACTATGTTGGCGATAGTAGTGATAGCCCAATTAATAGGCTAGGTATTACTGCTGGTGATATTAAGAATCAGAAGGATATCAATATTAACAGCACGACTAGCGAAACTTTGTCCTATTCTGTAGCTGAAGGTCTAGAGGTTGGTACGAAAGTCTGTGCTATGGTTGCGACCTGGCCAGCAGATAGTCATAACGACTTCACATCTGCGACGGTTAGCGGCAATCAGCTCCAGGCTTTGAGGACTGATGCTGGCGATAATCCAATCTGGCGCTTCAATATTGATTGTGGCACAGTTGGCAAGAAGCCAAATGTCAGTATCGAGGCGGGTTCGCTTGCGGTTAGCGGCAATGTTAATACTGCAAAGAAGAAGTATGGCGGCAAGCTCTTCGGTTCGTGGGTTGAGTATGGCCTCACGGCAAATTCCGTCAATGATGTTACTGGTTCGGGTGCATCCTTGTCGAATGGTCTTCAAACTGGAAAGTTTGCTATTCCGCAGACTCTCGGCAATACTAGTGGAAATGGTGGCGTTTATGATGCGTACGCCTACTACGCGATGTCGTCCGCATTCGTTGATAAGATTGAGGGCGTCTTCTACGAAGGCAATACTTTGATTGATAATTCGAGAGTACGTACTGGTGATATTGCCGCAGGCGAAACTGGCATCCTCTTCTATAAGAACGCGAAGAATAATGAGACGATTACGATTGACCAGGATATTCGCAACTATTCAAAAGACGCAGTGCTTGTAGTATTTGGCGATAATATCGAAATTATGAGTAATGTAACGCGCGTCGATGCGGTTCTAATCGCCAAGGACAAGATTACGACTTGTGCCGGTCATTCTCGCAATGACGCCGATGGTAATATGGACTTGAAGGAAAACTGTGCCAAGCAGTTGGTCGTAAATGGTGCAATTTATGCCGGTGGCGACAATGGCAGCACGGCTTCGGATAAGGTTTTGAGCCTCTATCGTACTTATGGCGGCGGCAATATCGACAATGGCTATCTCGATTCGAGCACATTGCCAGAACGCGCAGAAATCTTTAATTACGATCCGCGCATCGTGAAGCAGTCATATGAATTGATGAAGAATATCGATTCATATGCAGAATCGTATGTTCAGGAACTAGCGCCACGCTATTAAAAGAAGAAGGGCCCGCAAGGGCTCTTTTTGTGCAATAAGCATTTGCGTTTCGATTCGCGCTAATGTTAAAATGGATACTATATGGAGGATAGTGGGAGAGAAGAGCCACAGGAGCTAGATTCTAGCGTGGCAGAAAATGAAGTCAACGCAGAGAACCAGGAAACTGAGGAAAACGCAGAGGCCAAGGTAGCTGAAGTTGAATATCATTCAGATTCGATAGATAAAAAACAAAAAGAAGAGCACTTCACAATTATCGAGGGCGCCGAAGAGCGCGCGCGTGCTGCTGAAAAGGCAAGGGAAGACGCTCGTCGTGCTGCTGAAAAGGCTAAAGAAGCTGCCGCTAAGGCTTTAAAGAAAGAGGAGGAAACTCCGTATCAGAAGAAAGCCAGGCACAAGAAAACTGCTATTATCCTCTCTTCTATTGGCGTAGTTGCAATTATCGCTGCAATTATTTTTGGCTTCAGGTGGAGCTACGACCATATCTCTCCAGAAAAAGCAAAAGAAGATGCGGTGGCTGTTCAGAAAGAGGCTGCTGAGATGTATGGCAACGGTAATGCTACTGCTGTTGAAGAAACCAAGAAGTTCTATGCTGAAAAGATCGAAAAAGCTAGTGGAACTAGAAGATTCTATTACATTATCTACTACGTGCGTTTTTCGGCGGCTGAGGGCTTTGGCATTGATGAGAGTAAAAAATATCTAGCAGAAGCTAAAGAGTTGGCTCGAACTGAAGAAGAGAAGAATGATTATGCTGATGCCGTTTGCTTTGCATATAGCGCTTACGGGGCATACGATAACGAGGAGTATAAAGCCGTGTGTATGGAAACGGTAGAATGAAGGGGAGAGCATGACGAGAAATAATATTATAAAAACGATTTCTGCTGCGCTCGCAATGGCGGTCATTGCGGTTTGTGCTCAGAACAATAGCGCTCATGCCGACTTGATCCCAATGAACGGCTATGGCGGAAGAGGCGGCAGCGGAGGCGGCGGCGGTAACGGTGTTGCCTGTACTCAGCAGAGACTAGACGGAATGAGTGAAGGCTCATTTACTATTGACTGTCAGGGATGGTCTTGGATTTTCTTTGAATATGTCGAATCGTCTGGTGAGACTGGTGATACTTATTATGCCCCTTATGACTCTGTAGGTGTTTCTTCTACAGGTGGCGGCGTAAAGATTGATGCGGGGTGTGCTACTGCAGGAGGTGGTTTCTGGCACCTTGGTCGCAACTATATTACTAACGGCTACACCTTCTCGGCCGGCTTCGATTGGAATGGCGGCATGGGTAGCATTTATCAGTATGCTCTCGTTAGCGACCCGAATCACCCTGGCTCTAGGGCACTCGGTCATCGCGAGACATATACGCTAGATAGGCTCCGACACTATGGCGCCGCAAACTATGTCGACTACTCTACGGAGCGAACCTTCACGAATATTATCGGTAAGGGCAATTATCATCTTGGCCAGGTTTTGACGAAAAACGGAAAAGTTATGTACCGCGCCACCAAGTATGGTACGAGCGCGGAAGTGCTTCAGTCCTACAAAGATAATGGCGGCACTGGTGAATACTTGCCAGATGATATATATGCATTCTGCGCTGATGGAGATACGCCTCCTCCTCCGACGCCAGATCCACAGAATTACACTGGTGAGGTTACCTTAAAAGTCGACTGGTCTCACGGTACCTTGACTGGCGAGGCTGTAGACCTTGCTGTAACTTCTACGCAAAGCGATATTGTGGACGTTCCAGTTGATCATCTAATCTTTAATGCTTATGGTAAAGTAATTGCTACCGACGAGGAGCATGAGCAGCAGGCAACTAAGTATACGGTTTCTGCGCTTGTTGATGGCGATACCAAGCATTCTGGCTCTTTTAGCAATAACAATTCAGAGAATTCCCCATCGGAAGATACGTCATTGCAATTGGTTCCAGATACAGTTTACGAAATTTGCGCGACGAATACGTATGCGACGCAGTGGACGAGCAAGAAGGGCTTCACTGATGATGCTACGCTAACAGCATGCGTGAAGGTTCGTTATAATTACAGAGTCGACTGTAGCAACATTTATTCAGACACTTATATTACGTCAGATTTGAGTACTCACATTAATTATGGTACGATGGCGCTCGACGTTAATAGCTTAAGTGTGGTTGTTGGTAATGACTTTGCAAATCCGAGCTACTCGAAAGATGTGGCTGACCCGGTTTGGATCAATCCAGACGAAAGCGATTTGACGCTTAACTACTATGGCTGTATGGGTGCCCAGGTTGGTGCTAGCGGCACGACGATTTATAACATTGCCAGCTCAATAGATGATGGTACCGAGAACGGTAAGCTATACGGCAAACCTCTCAATAACTATGTTTCTCATAATAGTAAAGAGCAGCAGAATGTTACGAGCGAAGAGGTTTCTGACTATCAGTTTGCGCCAATGAACTCAATTTCTAACCGCGATGTAAGAGTTTCGGCTGGTGCTATCTATAACAATACGATGAGCTTTGATGGAAGGAAGCTATCTATCGATGTGTATGCGCCTTACAACTACCTATTGCTGCCGTCCTTGCATAATGTTGCAGTTGATAGTTTGTCGCTGGGTAGCGTGATTGCGCCGTCCGCATCGTTTAAGAAGGGTGCTAGGGTCAACTCTGAAGTTAAGGGTGAGGCTGAGTATGCAACAAATGATATAAAGGATAATACTAAGGCTGTTGCATGGCTCTTCACGATTCCATCAACAACTTCGTTTGCCGATTTTCAGTCTGGCTTGGCGAGCATCGGCTCAAGAGTTGGTGAAGATTACTATTACGCTGACGCAACTGGTAATGACTTGCCAATGAATAGATTGGGTGGCACGAGTGCTACTCAGACCTTGGACTTTACTGCCGATGATATTCGAAATAGCACGGTCAAAGAATTTAGTCCGCTTACTATTGGCGAGGGCGTTGCAGTTGGTACGAAGATTTGCGTAATGGCTGCCGTATGGCCAGCAGATAGCCATAATAACCTAACGAGTACGGCTGATCAGCAGTGGGCGCTAACTAAAGAAAACGGCCCTGGCGCATTATGGCGCTTTGAGGTTCAGTGCGCCACGGTTGGCAAGAAACCAACAGTAAGTATCGAGGGTGGTTCGCTAATTGCAAGAAATGTTAATACTTCAACTACGAGAAATCGCAGTGCCGACCATGCCAACGTGCTTGGTTCTTGGGCGGAGTATGATTTGATTGCGGGTACTACGAGCGGTCACCCTGGTAGCGGCGCATCGTTGGCTTATGCAAGCCAGCAGACCGTCAAGAACTCGGCCGGCTCTCCTAGTGTTGATGGCTTCTATGAGCCAAGTACGACTTTGCGCTCTAAGTCTCGAAACCCACAAACGCTTGGTAATGAGTCTGACCCTAAAGAAGGCGCGGTTGGATATACTGAAATCGGCGCATATGTAAGTCAATCGAGCATATTTGCCTACAATATCGTCGCCGCGGCAAATAGTCCAGATAAGACTCATGTCGAGTATTATAAGAACGATCCTGACGGTATGTGTGTAATAGACGCCAACGTGCCGGCTGATCCTAGCAAGATTTGGTTGATTCATTGTAAGAATGTGATGATTCGCCCGAACGTTGACGAGATTAATGCTATGATTGTCGCCAAGAATGAGCTTGATACTTGCTATGAACCAAATGGAGCTAGCGATAAGTATGAGCAGGACGCTGGTGGCGATAATCAGTTATTGCTAGACAACTGTAATACGCAGCTTATCATAAATGGTGCAGTTTACGCCGGGAATGTACTTAATCTAGATAGAACCCATGGTGGTGGCAGCCTTGATTTTGTTAATGGTGAGTATTATCTCAACTCGGCAACTCTTGCGCAGCGCGCAGAGATCTTCAACTATGACCCGCGCATCGTGAAGTACTCGTATGACTTTATGAAGACTTATGAGATGAATTCCGAAAGCTACGTCAGAGAATTGACGCCGCGTCTATAAAACAAAAGAGCTCCGAAAGGGGCTCTTTTTTGGGGCGAAATAAAACCCGCCATACTACTTGGCGGGCTTAGGTTAAGATTGGTGTAAGAGAAGATGAATGAAACATTGTGTCGGTAGTCTCCTTCTTCTGCATTGTTTGTGGTAGAAATTGAGTTCGTAATTTCTGAAAATACTAACCGCTTTGACTTTTGATGCCTTACTAAACATCAGATAGTGCTCATCGACTAAAGTGGACCTACCAAAAACTTTCTCATACTCCTTCTGGAGTCCTTCGAAAGGGCGAACCACGACATTGTCATCAGGGTCAATCACGATAAATTCCTCAAGAGAACAAAGCATAAAATCGGTTATCGAGCGCCAGTGCTTATGTGGCAGATTAATGATGTAGCCGTTACCGACTTTTTCTGCAGATTTATAAGCCTTGTACGCCGCATCGTCGTCTTCCTTAGTGATTCCGCGCTCTCTGCGCTCGTCGTTGCGTATGACAAGAATAGTATCAATGTCTGCGCCCTGAGCGATTAAGCCGTGCATCCCTGAAATGCCGTAAACCGATCTCCAGTAGGTTGATCTCTCGTCCATTAATATACACCTCCAGGTACTTCGTCTTTCGACTTAATATAAGAACAAAACGAATACACGAACTATATCCTATTTTTACCGATTTTTCAAGTCGTGCTAAAATAAAACCATGAGCACAGAAGAAGAAAAAGAAGGCGGTTGGGGAAAGCCAGCGCTCCTTGCCGTATTATTGCTACTTTTCTTTATTATTATTCGCTTTGGCGGTTGGATGATCTATGGTATTCAGACTGCAGGCCTGAAACGTGACGTTACGATCGCTATCGAGAATGGCACGGAGGACAATCCTAGCCAGGCCGATGTTGGCTTCTTTGTTGACCTCGATAAGAAGATGATTGTTATGGAGATTAACGATTATTCTACTGGCAACAAGAATCCAATCATGAAAATGCTAAACAGTCACGAGAAGAAGGTTATCAAAAAGGCTGCGATTAGCGACGAGGACGTAGAGATGCTTCTGAGTATAACCCTCCCGGATTACGTGCCTAGGACGAAGAAGGATAAGGTTCGCGAAGACTATCTAAAAGATATGCAGAAATTGACGCTTGAGTACAATACGGATCGCGTTAGAGACTATTACGCTACGGCGACAGTTTATCGTTACGACATTGAGCCAGTTTTGGATAGGCTTGACGATCCATATGTAGAATATACCGAGGAGGAAGGCGAGTAAAATCGCCTCCTCTTTTTTGTCGGGGTAGATATTGCCTAAGCGGGGCATTCGTGATAAAATACAGGTATTGCCGCCTTAGCTCAGTGGTAGAGCACTTCCATGGTAAGGAAGGGGTCTCGAGTTCAAATCTCGAAGGCGGCTCCATTTTTTTGCAATAAAAATCACCCTTTTGAAGGGGTGATTTCTTTTTTTGAGTTAATAACTGCGCAATTCTTCAAGAATGCTTCATTAGAGCTCCTGCGGTCTCATTTTTACAACTTTATATAGTAGACGCTCGAGTTTCTCGAAATCGTCAATTCCGTAAATGTAACCATGGCGGCGCTCGTATATTTTGGTATCGCCGTCATATTGCTTGAAGGACCAACGGTCGCCATCGAGAGCGAAGATCTTCTTGTCGTTTTGCTTACCGCCTTCGAGCAGCTTGAAGATTTCATCGTAGTCGTCTTCGGAAATCTTGCAATCGATATCTCGATCTTTTTTGTCGTTCATGTTGTAGCGCACATTGCAAATTAGGCTCCTGTCGTCGCGTAGGGTCCAGGTCGTATTCTCCCAATGGCCCAATTCAAAGGCGTCATTCTCATGCATTGCTACGAGAGAAATGTTGCTCATTCCTTAACCTTAATGCGCGGATTCTTTTTGTCTTCGCAGTGCTTGTAGAATTCAAGGCAACCTAGCTTGCGGTCTGGGGCAGGGTAGTCAAAATAGATTACAAGATTCTTCGGGTCATAGTCGCCAAGTTTCTCCTCCTTAATAAAGGTGTCGCGAATATGTCGGATTGCGCTAAGGCTATTCTCGAACTCGTGCCAACCCGCATGACGTTTCCAGGCGTGTTCATACCAAATTGTTTTGCCTTCATGTTCAATAATCATGAAAGTGTGAGTTGGGCACTTGCCGCCATCGTAATAAACGATAAAGAAAGGATGCGCCTCAATGTTGCATGATTCGAATAAGTGGCGCTCGAGCTCGACCTGATCCCAGCAAACGCCGAGTTTACTCTCGAGTAGTTCATCGGGAGTTTGCAGTGCGTAGTTATCTGAAAAACCATCGAGCTCATAATGGCGGCCGCCATCTTTATCAACCCAGCCGTACTCGATAGCATTCATGACTTCGTCAATTTTCTTACGGTAGTCCATAGCCTTATTGTAGCAAAAATTGTATTACAAAAACTCGCAGTTATAATATAATGAAATTATGAAAAAGCAAGAGAGCTCGACGAATATTGGAATTGTAATTATCGCCGTCGTGATTGCGATCGCACTGTCTGCGGTTGGGTTTGCCTGGATAATTCGCAGATATATTCGCCCTGCAATCTACTATGTTTCTGGCGCCGATGTTGTTCAGGGTGACGAATTCCCGGAGATTAATGAAGAGGAGCTTAGCCCTAATCAGAAGGCAATTATTGATTCTGCAAGGCGCGTTTGGCAGGAGCCTCGTCCAGAATCCTTCTATACTGACGTGCCTCAGAACGAGCCATGGTGCGCAAATTTTGTCTCCTATGTTTATCGCGAAGCGGGTTTGCCGTTTACGAATCCAGTGGCTGGCGGCTGGCGTATTCCTGGCATTTATACGCTTACGGATTATTTGGAGTTAGAAAATTACTGGCACCCGGCCGATTCTGGCTATGTTCCGGTCGCGGGCGATATTGTGATTTATGACCACGGCGTATTGAGCGGCCATACAAATATTGTCTTGAAGGTCGAGGGTGACCAAATGACGACGATTGGCGGTAACGAAAACAAAGCAATCCATATCCGCACAATCAATTACAAAGACTCGAAGTTTGGAATCCAAGGCTTCGGCCACGTCGAATAAAAAACGCTCCTGCCGTACTCTTGAATATCTAGCAAAATATGCTATAATATTTTTCATCGAGTAGTCGCTTGCGACGAAAGAGTATCTTATATTAAGGAGCTGATTAATAAATGTTTATGGACAGATCGTACAGTCTGCTTTTTGGGGAAGTTGTCGAAGCCGCAAAAAGTGCCGCAGGAGATAACCTTCTGGCTGTCGGAGTACTCTTCGAAACGGAGCATCCTGATTTGATGAAATGGACCGGCTGCGGTAGCAAGACTCTGTATGCATGCTCTAATGCTGAGCGTGACGATTCGGATTACTCGATCAGTCGCCCCTTTGCGGAGAGTGCAAGAGATGAGGCTATCGAGAAGCACGAAGACGACATGCAGCTGGTGCATCAGGGCGTGTTTGAGTATACGGATGTTGGCTATAGCGCAGTTGATCATGCAGGCATCTCGGCTGTCTATTATGACATCTGCGAGCGCATTGAGTCTGTTATGGTCGCTACAACGCTCGGCAAGCCGATTGCTAGAATGACAATCGTCATGTTCACTCCTGATGATCAGAGCATCTATAAAGAAGCTCAGGCGCGTGCCTCTATGTGCTTGAGAAGTTTTCTTTCTAAGAACAATCTTGGCACGACAACTAGCATCTGATTTTCGCTTAATCAGCGAGAGCCATCGCTTCGGCGGTGGCTTTTTTATGTGCGATGCTACAATATAAGATATGAAGGCATCAATGAAAAAGCAAAACGCAAAAAGTAAACGCACTAAACAGATTGTTCGGGTTAGCATTGTCGGTATTCTGGCTAACTTACTATTGTCGACCTTTAAAGCGATTGTTGGCTTTATGTCGGGCTCGATTGCAATTGTTGTTGATGCTGCGAATAACTTGTCTGATGCCGCCTCCTCAATTATTACCTTGATTGGTGCTAAGTTCGCCGATAAAGAGCCGGATCATAACCATCCATTTGGCCATGGTCGCGTTGAATACCTGAGCGCGATGGCGATTGGTGCCTTGGTGCTATATGCGGGTACGGCTTCGCTAGTCGAATCGATTAAAAAGATTATCAGCCCAATTACTCCAGATTATTCGACTGCCGCGATTATCGTTGTGAGCTCGGCGATTATTATTAAGATTTTGCTTGCCTCTTACTTTTTGCTTAAGGGCAAAAAGCTACAGTCGCAGTCATTGAAGAATTCTGGCAAAGATGCGGTATTGGATGTTGCGATTGCGGCTACGACGCTTGCTGCCGCAATTATCTTTATCATGACTGGCTATTCAATTGAGGCTTATTTGGCTACTTTGATTTCAGTTGTAATTATTCGTTCCGGCATAGGTATGTTGCGCGAGGCGGCGTCGTCTGTGCTTGGTGAGCGCCCGGATCCGAAGCTAATTCGTACCGTAAAGCATCATATTCAGGCGATTGGCGGCGTTTATGGTACGCATGACTTGGTTCTGAACAATTATGGACCAGATACGCATATTGGTTCGGTTAATATCGAAGTCGATGACGAGATGTCGGCTGATGAGATTGATGCTTTGTCTCGTAGAATTTCCGAGGAAATTTATAAGAAAGATAGGGTTGCTCTGTCCTCGATTGGTATTTATGCCCGTAATACTAAGGATGCCTGGGTTGCAGCTAAATACGATGAGTTGGCCGCTTGTCTCAAACAAATGGACAATGTGCTGGAAATACATGGTTTTTATATTCGTAAAGAAGACAAGAAAGTACGCTTTGATGTGGTCGTAAGCTTTGAAGAAAAAGACCCTAGCAAGTTGTATGCTAAGGTCTTGAAGGAGACCGCTCGTATCTTTCCTGGATATGAAGCTACTGTGGTTCTTGATTCCGACTACGCTTTAGCTTAGCGGATTTGCCTTTGTTGAAGGCTTAGCGCAGGCGCGAAGTACGAGATTAAGAAGGGCTACGAGTGCAGCGCCAATAATGTAACCGCCAATGATATCTGTTAGCCAGTGAACACCAGAGAAGAGACGTCCAAGCGGCACGAAGATTAGGAAGAGTACCGCGAAGATATTCATAAATCTAGCCCATGCGGCTTTCTTATAAACGAACCTATTGATTAGTAGGGTGCTGCAGCAAAGTGCAACTGTAAGGAAGGTGTGCGAGCTAGGATATGATGCTTCGAGACCTTCATCTAGGATGACTGGGCGGCAGTTAAGGCAAAGTAGCTCAAAGCCGAAATATGTAATACCTACAAAGACGTAAAAATCAGCAAGAATAATTAGCGAAGGGTCTACCTTGCAGATCTTTTTGCGCTGGATTAGCTGGACTATGCCAAGACCTGCGTAGAAACAGGCGGTGAGAGCAGGAATATAGCCAGCATACTCGGTAATTTTGTAGAGCCAGTCGCAATAGCCGAACTTATTATGGAAAGCTTCGTTAATAGTAGCAAAGCCGACCCAGCTACCATCTGGTCCGACTGGACGCCTATCGATTAAGGAAATACAACCTGTAAAAATGAGCGCAGCCGCAAAAAGAACAATGTAGGTCCAGAACGGGCGCGAGAGCTTTTTGTCTTTTGTGATATCTTTAAACTTCATAAGATAATTTTAGCACAATCGCTTTTTGGCCTTGTCTGGGGCGCTATCTTGTATTTCTCTTGAATATATGCTAAAATACTACCAATATGGCAAAGAAAAATAATACTAAGCGCAAGCTCGTTGGTCTCGTTTCTGAGGAATCTGGTATCCGCCAGTATTACACCAAGAAGAATACGATGAACACTCCAGATAAGCTTAGCCTCCGTAAGTACGATCCAGTTCTACGCAAGCACGTCGTATTTACCGAAACCAAGAAGAATCTTGGCCGTAACGAAGTTAAGGAAAAGAAGCGCTAAATCAGCATCATCATCAAGAAATCTCCCGGTTGGGGGATTTTTTGATGGTCTCAAAATGCCTATGCTAAAATGGAATTATGGAAGAGAGGGATAGGGAGGTGCCGAGCCGGCAGCGCCGCATTAAGAAGGCTAAAAGTTTTTGGTTTAGTATTTTTACCTTTGTATTTGGCCTTCTATTCCTGATTACTATCGCACTCTGCATTCTGCTTGCCACGGGTATTATAGAGATCCACGGCAATGATGATGGCACGAACTTTGAGTTTGATTCACCGCTAATGAGCGAAGAACTATAATTGCAAACAAAAAAATATCCCCGAATCGGGGATATTTTCATGTCTACAGCGATTAGTTGTAGATGTTTTCGACCTGGATGCTTGGACCCATGGTGGTCGAAATGAAGACGGACTTCACATACTGACCCTTGAGGGAAGCTGGCTTCTGAGCCTTGAGGCTTTCGACAAAGGCATTGATGTTCTGTTCGAGCTTTTCTGCGCCGAAGCTGACCTTGCCAAGACCAACGTGGACAATAGCTTGCTTGTCAACGCGGTACTCAATCTTACCAGCCTTAGCTTCCTTGATTGCCTTCTCGATGTCCATAGTGACGGTGCCGGCCTTTGGATTTGGCATCAAACCTTTAGGACCAAGCATACGAGCATAGCGACCAAGCTTTGGCATGTACTGAGGGGTGCTGATAAGGATATCGAAATCGATTTCTTCCTTGTCGAGCTTCTTCAAGAATTCTTCATCCTCAGCGATGTCTGCGCCAGCAGCCTTTGCAGTCTTGCAAAGATCTAGTGGAGCGAAGACAGCGACGCGAACGGTCTTACCAGTACCAGCTGGAAGGCTGACGGTGCTGCGGATGTTCTGGTCTGCCTGGCGTGGATCAACGCCTAAGCGGAAATGCATCTCGAGGGTAGCGTCGAACTTGACTGGGCTAGTCTTGATAGCTAGCTCAACAGCTTCCTTAAGGTTGTAGACCTTACCCTTTTCGATAAGCTCGTTAGCCTTGCGGTAGTTCTTGCCACGGCGTTCGAGGCGGCTGCGAGTAACTGGCTTTGGACCAGCTTTCTTTTCTGGTTCAGCAGCAGCTTCGAGCTTGCGAGCCTGGCGTTCTTCTTCTGCCTTGACTTCCTCGATGTGCTTCTTAGATTTCTTGCCAGCCTTAGCGAATTTTTCTTCAGCTTCGACTGGAGCTTCGGTAGCTTCGACCTCAGCATTGAGTTTGGCTTCTTCTTCTGCCATTTCAATCCTTTCGCGGTACAAACGGCTCTCGCCTCCCGCAAATTAATAATAATGACAATATTTTAACAGAAAACGCTAGAATTATCAAGGTTTAGGCTTGAGCATAAGAGGAATGGTATAATTAGAGTAAAGATAGAGAATTATGGAAATGAATCAGGAAAATAACAACGAAGCAAATCAGTAGACCGCTCCGCAAGAGCCAGGCCAAGCAAGTATGCCGGATCAGGTAAATAACTTGCCACAAGCGCAAGATCCGACCCCAGCGCCAGAAGCAATATCAGAACAGAACAATAATCAGGGCCAAAATTCATCGCCAAGCAAGAAGCTGATTATTTTATCGCTAGTTTTGCATTATGGACCATCGCTGTTGTTCGCTACGATTCTTGCCATTGGAGCAAAATTGTCTGGCTTTTTGTCTAGTGTTTCGAGCTCCTTGGCGGTTTCTGCTTTTGGTATCGTGGGGCCAGGATGGTTTGCGAGCTGGATTATTGCAATTGTTGCTGCGGTGAAGCATAAATCTACTGGCTCAAAGATTCTTATCGGCATATATAGCCTAGAGTTTATCGGCATCATTATTCTAGCAGTTGGAATTATTAAGGGTATTGTCGATTTGCTTGAAAGCTGCAGCGAGTTGGGCTTCTTGATGTAGATGTACGCCCTAATAAACCTTATTGCGGTATTGTTGGGTTCTGTCTCTCTATTTTTCTTGCTGCTAAGGCGGAAAGTCGTTTGGAAACGCGCCGTTCATCTTGCTGCTTTGCTTCTTGTTGCGATTCTTTGTTTTAGCTTAAAACTATGGCAAAAAAGCGATAGCGGATTTGGTCTGGGCTTCAGCTCGTTTAGGGGCTTAATGGGGGCTGGCATGGCAATGGTAGTAACTAAGAAATGGTGTCCTAAACACTTTGATAAATACCTTGACGCTACTATCGTGTCACTTCCGCTAATGTATTCTGTTTCGAAGCTCTCCTGTATATATGCGGGCTGCTGTCATGGCTTTGAATATGTCGGCCCCTTCGCCTACGTTCACGATGGTGGCAGCTATTTTCCAGTTCAGTTGACTGAGGTTATTTGCTTCGCGGCTATCTATCTAATCTCTCTAAAAGTCTATTTTTCGAAAGAAAAGAAAAAGATTCCGTGGCTGCCATTTATTTCTTTAGGTACGAAATTTATGTTGGATTTTTGCCGGGCCGAAAGAGCTGGTCTATGGTTCTTGTCGAAGAATCAATTGATGCTTCTGATTATTGTGGCTCTGTGGGTTGCATATCTAGTGAAATATAAGAAGCTCGCTAAAAGCACTACTAGGATATAATAAAAGCATGAGTGAGAAAATGAGAGAAGATTACGCGTCTGATAATCAAAAAGACGAGATTGATAATCCTAAAATAAAGTTGCCGAAAATCGAGTTTGGTGCGGACGAGGAATCAATCGAGCACTCGATCGCTGAGGCCGTCGAACAGGTTCCGCTTGATGACCAGGAGCCATATTGGCGCATTATGGACAATAAAAATATCGACATACAAGAGAAGCTTACCCTAATTAATGACCTGCTAAAGCAGAGAAACGGCGATAATCAGGAATAATATTGTGGGCGGCGAGCAACAAAAACAGTCCGTAGAACAACAAGCTGTTCCAGTGAACGAGTGGGATGTTTTGTCTGAGCAAGCAGAAACCGAAGCGTTCGAAAGCGATGAGCCTAATTTTGGCGAGTCGGAACCGCTCAATGCAGAGAGTGACGAGTTTAGGAGAAAGTTCTCGAAATCGCCTCCGAAACTCGAAGGCGTCCGCAGGGAAATAGCTAGGCGTTTTGCTCCAAATACTTTGCCGAACGTTGAGACTCTTGCTAAAGATGTGAGTCGCGAGGGTTTGTCTTATATTGACGAGCTTTGTGAAAACTGGCCGATTTTTGCGCATACTGAAAAGGTAAAAATAGAAGGAAAAGAAATCGATTTCCCGCAATTCTTCCCAAAGGTTAAATACGAGGAAGGTGACGAATATGATTATGTCGGTTTTTTGAGCTCGCGCGAGCGCCCAGATTTGGCATATGAGGAGCTGAAGAAGGAAATCGGCAAAAAGAATGCGACGGTTTTTGTTGAGGCTTCCCTCGACAATCCGCTTGTATCCAGGGTAACTTTCTCGAAGTATCACGACAATCTAAACTCGGATCATGCCTGTGTCGCGATTGGCCCTGATTCACTACTACATGCGCATATCAGGCTAATTGATGAGGCTTTGCCGCTGGATTACAGCCTAAAGTATATTGAAGCGAGATTGGCTGGCGTTAAATACGAAAAAGGACTCGAAGAGGAAGAGCTTGAGTGCTACGATACCATATATCGTTCGATGATTGCTTATCATGAGATCGGACATGATATGGACTTCCTAATAAACTTCCTCAAGCTAAACGAAAAGCGCGAAGTGTCTAGCGCAGAGATTGAGGAGGCTAGAGGTCTCTTTTATAAGCGACGCGCTTTGAATATCGAGTGTTCGAAATCTTTCCCAGATCCAGTATTTGCGGTTAGTAATGAAATTACGGAAGACGAATTGCGAATTATGGCTTCGCGAAGAGGCTTCAGCGAAGAGGCGTCGCTCGATCCTTGGCATCTTAGTCTATACAATCATCGACAGTATTGTGAAATGCCATGCGAATCGGTGAGTGATAGATATGCACAAACTGCCGTCTGTAGAAGACATAGGGATTATTATTATGCTAAAAACCAGCACGAGCGCGATACTAATCCAGAAAAGAAACATTTGCCGATTTATGGTGAAATAATCTGTATTGGAACAACAGATAATGAGCGCACGCACGAGTTTATCGATCAGGAATTGATGGGCTGCGGTGTTATTGCTGGCAAAAAAGTGACACTCTACGAAGAATATATCGACCCTCGTATTAAGGTGAATCCGGAGACACATCTAGTTGAGCTTCCTGAGGACTTCGATTATGAAGAGTATCAGGAGAAGCAAAAGGCTCAAGCCAAGGTTGTTTATGGGCATATTGCGCATAATCCAGTGAATGGCGTGTTCGAGTTGATTGGCGAAGATGATGAGGTTGATATTTTGTTTGGCGGTTATTATTACAGGCAGCAGGACGAGAATGGTCGTGTTGAGCTAATTTCTGGCGATTTTGGCAGCGACCATCCGACGTATCGTTTGCGTTTCGAAGATGACGAGGAGAGTGCTGAGGCTTACGGAGATGTGGCTCAGCTTGGCTCAACGGCGTTCGATCATTTTCTTGGAATCGATGAGACTAAAGAAAGCTGCGCCATGTTTATTAATGATAATGAGATACATAGAGTAATCTTGCCTAAAGGCGGCTTCAGCGGCGTAGAACGCATGGTGGATGCCGATGATGGCAATCTTATAAATTTGCCAAGCGAGTTGTATGTATATAATGGCATTCCTAAGGCTAAGGTTGGAGAGATACTATACGAAGTCGTGCCTTGTTCTAATGAGACGATGCAACAAATTAAGGAAAAACTCAAACTGGTATAAAACAACAAAAAAGAGACCGCTAAGGTCTCTTTTTATAGAAGAATTATTCGACAACTTCAACGCCCATAGAGCGAGCGGTACCAGCGACCTGCTTGCAAGCGCCAGCTTCATCGATAGCGTTCATCTGATCTTTCTTGATTGCGACGATTTCCTTGATCTGATCCATCGTAATCTTGCCAACCTTTTCGGTGTTTGGCTTGCCTGAACCCTTTTCGATCTTGATGCGTTCGCGAATCAAATCATCGACTGGTTGTCCGAGACACTTGAAATCAAATGTACGATCTTCGTAAACACGGATGTGAACGATAACGTTCTTGCCCATGAATTCTTTAGTCTGCTCGTTGAATGGGTTGATGAAATCCATCATATTAAGACCCCACTGACCGAGCGTGCTACCTACTGGAGGTCCTGCAGTTGCCTTACCACCAGGGATGCGAAGTTTCAAATTACCAATGACTTTCTTTGCCATATTGTTCCCTTGATTCTATAAATTAAAGTTTATCGAATGCGTAACAGGTCGAATTATACACCAAAACGCTTAAAATGTCAAAAATGCCGCATCTGGTGCGGCATTTTCGGTTAAAACTGACTACTGATGATCGTAGTACTGGCTGTTCATCTCGTTATAGAGAGCTTCAGCTGCGTCATCGAGCTTTTCTGCGCTGTCGGTGATATCATCGAGGTTGATATCCAAATCTGCATCGAAGTAAGCGTCGCGAGCTTCCTTGTACTGATCGTAAATCGTGCTGTAGTTTGGATCAGAGTAGGAAGTTGCATACCACTTATCGTGTAGAGTTTGATACTTAGCGACAATCTTTAGGTAGGCTTCAATCTTGTCAGCCATCTCGTTTGCGATGTCTTCGACACCTTCGGCATCAACTTCACGTAGTGGCTTTACGAGGCTTTCGATCTTCTTGTCGTCGAGGTCGCTTGCGTCGCTATCCTTAGCTTCGTCGAAAGCGAGAATGACATCGTGTTCTGCGCTGAGAAGAGCAGGAATACCCTTTAGAAGTGGGCCGGCTTCGTTCCAGGCCTTCTGGAACTCGTCGTACTTAGCCTTAATCTCCTTGTTGTGCTTGACGCCAGAGACGTTAGCTAGGCTTTCTGCGAATGCTGCGTATTCATCGACGGCATTCTGGCACTTGGTAATGTACTTAGCGTAGTCGCTCTTCGAGGTTGAAGTGCTTGATGCGTAGCTAGTTGCGCTTGAGCAATCGCTGCTGATTGCGCTGTTTACGTCATAAAGCTTCCTTGCGGCTGCCTTGGTTTCTTCCCAGTCGACACCAAAGAGCTTTGGAATCAAGAAGACGCCCAAGAGGACACAAGTAATAATTGCTACACCGCCAATAATCAAGCCGATTACGAGGCCTTTTGAACTGCCTGGCTTACCTGCAGGAACGACGCCATTACTTGCTGACGCGCTTGCCTTAGGAACTACTGGTTGTGGTGCTGCAGCAGCTGGAGCTGCGTTGCTATTTGCCGGCTCGACGGCTGGCTGATTGGAATTATCCATCACTACTCCTTTATAAAATATTACTTTAATTATACTAAAAAATAAGCACAAAGAAAATGCCGTGATTGTGGTCACGGCATTAGTGCTAGGAAGATTTCGAACGCAACAATAGCGAAAGTAAACGAATCGATGCGATCAAGATAGCCGCCATGGCTTGAGATCGGTTTCTCGATTGCTTTGATAAGTTTGTTACTGTATTTGGTTGCGCATTCGCCAGAATCGCTGACTTTGAGTAGGCGCTTAATCTTCGACTCGAACAGGTCGCCCGCGATTGCTGGAGCCCATGCGAAGAAGCTAAAGATGTAAGCGTTCTCTGGTAGATACTGTTTCATTGGCAAGTAAATGAGATAGCCGAATACAATGCAGCAAATCACGCCGCAAATATAGCCTTCCCATGTCTTGTTCGGTGAAACGGTCTTCAAGAATGAAACCTTGTGGCCTTTCTTGCCTGCAAGTTTGCCTGCTGTGTAACCGCCGACGTCAACTAGCGCGCAAAGGATAACAACGTATCCCATCATGAGATTGTCTACGCTTGCAAAAACAGTTGCGGTTGCCAAGATGAGCATGATTATTTCAATGCAGCAAAGCGTACCTGCTGACTTTGAATATTTATGCTTCAAGGCGACCAACATTTCGAAGATTGCAAGGGCGCAGGCAATCGCAAAAGCAATAGCGACTGCGATGTGTGGCAGGAACAAGAGCGACAAGCACAGAACCACACCAATGACGAAACCGGTAAAAATCCTAACTTTCATAATTTTTGAACCACCCTTTCCGTATACAAAAATCTAAGGACAGCGAATCTGTCCCTCAAGGGCATAATACACTAATACCTAGTAAAGGTCAAAAAACTCCCCGGTGCGGGGAGCTTTTTGAAAGACTAGTTGTCGATCTTCTTGACCTGAAGAGCGTCAAGCTCGACTGCGGTTTCGCGGCCAAACATGCTGACCATAACCTTGAGCTTACCCTTGCTCTGATCAATATCAGCAATGGTGCCTTCGAAGCCCTTGAATGGACCATCGACGACGGAAACAACTTCGTTGACTTCGTAGTTGATGGTGAACTTTGGTTCCTCGACGCCCATGCGCTTCTTAATCTTCTCAATTTCGCGCTCAGAGACTGGAGTTGGCTGGGTGCCAGTACCGACGAAGCCAGTAACGCCAGGAGTGTTGCGGATAATGTACCAGGTAGCATCGGACATCTTCATATCGACAAAGACGTAGCCCTGGAAAATCTTCTTATCGGCAATGCGGCGCTTGCCATTCTTAATCTCGATCTGCTTTTCCTTTGGAACGATTGCTTCGAAAATCTTATCTGCAAAGTCGACGGTATCGACGCGCTGGTTGATAGAATCGGCAACCTTATCTTCGTAACCAGCATAGGTGCTGACGGCATACCAAGAGCGGCTGCCATTATAACGGTTAACTGCCATTAGTTATTTCCTCCTAAAAATTTATCAAATAAGAAATTGAGCAGGACATCGAGAAGCATGATAGCTACTGCGATAATGACAACATAGAGAATAACCGAGAAGGTGATCTTCCATGTCTGCGCGCGATTTGGCCAGCGTACTTGGCGAAGTTCGCGGAAAGAATTGCGGAAATAGCGACCGATTGCGCGGAATGGGGTTGAAATGAACCAAAGTGGCTTAAGCCAGAGAGGCATTTCTTTCTGCTCCTTGGTGCGCTTTTCTTTGCGAATTGCTTTTGCCTTAGCTTTTACGGCCTCTTTATTAGCCTTCTTAAGCTTGGTGTTCTCGCTATTTTTAGCCTTGATGGAGACTTTGCGAGAAATTTCGGCATCGGAAGATTTCGAGCTTTTCTCGGAACTGTCCTTAGCCTTGATTCTAGTTACGTTTGCCATACTTGCTCCCATTAAAAATAGTCCTGCTGGACTCTGTCAAGAGTCTAGCATACTAAAAGAGATAATTCAAGTAATCGCGCATCATGCGGCTACCCGAACAGATGCCGAGATAGGCCTTGAGCTCGGTATGAATCCAGTACTCGAGATCGAAGTCATTGTTCCAAATTTTGACAGCTTCTTCCATGCGAGCATAAAGACTCTTAACTTCGTCAGCTTCAGTCTTACCTTCAACGCCAAGGTAGTTATCGGAAGTGCAGTCTGCAACGCCGCCATCGTGAGTCGAAATGAGGAGGCCCATATTTGCAATGTCCTTTTCCCAGCTAGTGCCGCAAGCCTCGAGGCCAACAATTGGCGTATTGATTGAAGAGTTTGCGCCTAGCGATAGAGCAAGGCCGAGTTCTTCGTCGTAATCTGGCAAGTAGTGTACGCGCTCCTTAAGAATTGGATTGCTATCAATCTTGTGGAGCAAATCCATGAGCTTACCATACATGGTGGTATCACCGGCATGAACGCGACCAGCCAAAATGTAATGCGCATTGTTTTCTTGTAGTATTCTTGCGATGCGATCGACATCGGTGAATGGCAGCCATGGGCGCTTGTAGTCGACGAAGCGACGCTTAAAGTCGAACAAGAAAGCGTCTTCAGGAATCTGAATAGTATTGCCATATTGGTCGGTACGATGCTCGAGAACCTTATTGAGCTTAACGCGTGCGATGCCTTTAAGTCTGCGGATATCTGCTGCAGTAATCTTGTCGATATTTTCCTCAAAATCAACTTCTTCTGGAAGGTCAAACTTCGTCAGAATGTGATTATTGTGGTAATATTCCATGATTTCTGGCAAAACCCAGGTATTCAAATGGACGCCATTGGTGACAGCTTTGAACTTAATTTTCTCGTCATTAATGTCGTGATAGTTTGCGACGCGCGCATGAAGCTTAGAGACGCCACTGCGAAGCTCGGCAATTTCGACTGTTGGTGTACTGAGGCGAATCTGGCCATTAGTGAACTGGTTGGATAGCCAGCGCTTAACAGCGTCGGACTTAATGTTAGGGAAGACATACTTCTCGAACTGTTCGTAGCGGAAGTTAGCTTCTGCCGCCTGAACAAGGGTATGGTTGGTATAAAGGGTGTGTTTGCGGGTGTAAACTACGGCTTCATAGAAATCCATGCCGGAGCTTGCGAGCTCGTCGAGGCGTGCTACAGCCGCAAAGAAAGTTGCAACTTCGTTTAGCTGAATGATTGCTGGCTTGCAGCCGACTAGCTTCAAGGCTTTGTAGCCACCGAAGCCAAGCGCGACTTCCTGATATAGGCGATGATCTGAGCCAGACTCGCCCGAATATAGCTCACCAAAATTTGGCTCAGTAATACAGAGGAAGCGGGAAGAGCCGAGCTTCTTCTCGACTACATCCAGATCAACAACGTTATCGGCAGTCTTAATCTGAACCTTGTCGACAAAATTGAAACCATAATCTGCGCAATTGCGCTCCTCGTGATAATCGGTCTGCTCGAGATCCTTCATGGTTTGATGTGATTCCCATGGATAGAATGGGGTCACAAGTACGAACGGAACAGAAAGCTGCTCGGCGACGCGGCGCATATCTGCTGCCAAAACACCAAGACCACCGCCACCGCGGATACCATTAGATTTATCGTAAGTTTCAATCGTCCAGTAGCAATATGGGCGCTCTGGCGAAAGTTTGTGAGTCAATTTCTCGCGGCGAATCGCAGCGTAGAATTCCTCAACATCCTCAACGCTTTCGAGGGGATGATAGATATTCTCGTTAACTAATTGATTTTCCACCCTTTATCCTTTGTTACAATTAGTTCTATTGTAACATAAGCGCAATGCTAAAATCCAATAAGCTCGTCTACTGGTAGTTCGGCTTCTGTGTCGTCGACCTCGCAAAATAGCTCGTCTTCACATTCTTCAGGAAGAGCTTCAAGATATTCTGGGTCGTCTGGGTTTAGAATTTCGCCAGTCTCTAGGTAGACGGTAATATAGTTCGGGATTACGTATGGAGTATTGGTCCGATTCTCGGTATTGAAGAGATTGCTGTCTGTATATGCTACGCGTTCGGCTACGTAGGCTCTGAATTGATTAAGTTTCTCGGAGGCGTCGATATGATACGAACCAGGCCAGCGCGCTTGGTTGCGCAAAAACGCGCCAGACCCAAAAATTTGCTTTTCGTAGCTATCGATAAGCTCGTTCATGTGATTAATATTCCAGACGCTCTGGCGAAGTTCGTTGTAGCGCTTAGTTATGACCGATTCGATGCTACTGTCGCCCATCCTTTCGAATGCGGCAATCATGTCGGTGTCTAGAATCGTGTTTTGATCGGAACTATAGTTGTACATTTCGCCTAGCGGTGAAAAAGTGCCGAAGCTAATGTCATGATCCCAAGGTATATAAACCGCGCGGTAGTGCTCGCCGTTCCATTTGAAGCAGATGTAAGAATTTTTGACCATGCCGAACGGCTGCGGGATGTCATTATTTTGGGTGATATTAGTGAATAGCCAAAAATCTACGGCGTTATTGTAGTCTGACCATTCGAGAACTTTCGAGATGTCACTGCCATACATTGCGCGCAAATATTCGCGCAAAACATTATATGAGTCCGTGATGTCGGTGTCAGACTTGAGCTCGTAAGCTGCACTAACGCTAGCTCTGCCGAGGATAAAGTCAGAGAAATCTTCGTTATCGGCCGCCTTGAAGAGGATGTCAGGATGTTCGTTCTCGGTGTTGACCTGGAAGACTTCTTCGTCTGGCTTGTAGCCAAGCATGTAGAGGCCGTAGTATTCGCCGTTTGCAATTACTTCAACGTAGCGCCAGTCGTAGCTTAGATCTAGGCCAAATTCGTTGCGGTCGCTGGAAGCTTCGCGCCAAAGCGTGGTATTGAAGGCGTCGCGGACTTTTTCGAAGTCATAATACATACCGGCCAGCACATAGTCGCTTCGCTCTTGCATGCCGAGCAGGCTAACTGAATGTTTACGCGTGTTATTATTCGGGGATTCCTGTGTAAGCTTAACTGAGAGGCTGGCTTTTGGTGCACTGTAACTGACGCCGCCACGCTTATGAGCTTTGCCGTCGGACTCTGTTGTGCGAATTAGGGCTTTTTCGCGATTGTCGAAAAGCCTCATGCTGAATTTTTCGTCGGTGCGATCTTCTGGAACGCTGCCGTCCTCAAAGTCGAGCGACAATACTGGTAAAGTTGTAGCTACGAACTTAAGTTGTCGATATGAAGCTTCGTTGTAGATAATGACATTGATAGGAATATTATTCTCAACATTCCATTCGTTTAGATAATCGCCAAAGAAAGCGATTTCGTAAGAAGACTCAATACTAATGCTTGGATCATAAGCGTGCTTGTCGTTCTCGATGATCGAGTAGTAGATAGTATTGTCGGCAATAAAGGCGCTGTAATTGTTGACTTTAAGGCTGCTCAAATCGAGCTCGTTATTCAATTCGTGCTCAGCGACAATTTGATTGAATTTGCTGCCGTCTACAAAAAGCGAATTAATGCGCTTTGGTGTGCCGAAAAAATGTAACAAGCTTACCAAAAACAGTAAACATGCAATACAAATAATTCCGCCTAAAATGCGACGTCTTTTAGAATCCATTAAACCAAATCGTCCGAATCGTATTCGATAATAGAGAAGCGCTCGACCTTCTTGGCGTTCTTGAGGCGGCGAGCAAGGTCTTTAGGATCCTTGATGGTTGCCTCGATAGCGTAATCTACGCCAGAGCCGCTAAAATTGCGACTTTTTATGCGAAAACCGCGGCAATGAAGTGAGAAGATTTTCTTGAGCTTATCTTCAATCTCGTTCTTACTATGAATAATTACAATGTGTGGCTTGCGGCCAAAGTTGGTATTTTCGAGAATCATCAAGACGACCGTAACGGCGATAGAAGTAATGATTGCAATCGGGAAGAGCTGGCAGCCACAAATAATACCGGTATGGATTGACCAAAGTAGGTAAATCATATCGACGGGATCTTTAACTGCGGTGCGGAAGCGAATAATGGCGAGTGCGCCAATCGTACCGAGTGTAACTACAACGTTGGATTGTAGGCAGAGAATAATCGTAGAAATGAAGTAAGGCAAAATTGCAATCGCGAGATTGAAGGACTTGTTATAGAACGAGCGATGCGAAACAAAGCGATAGATGGCAAATTCGTAAATCGCCAAGAAAGTAACCATCACAAGCATGGCGACAACTGTCGTCTGCTCGATTGGCGAATTCTTGTAGACCCCTCCAATATTCTCAAATATTTCGTATAGATAGTTCATTTAAATTAATTCCTCTAGTTTCTTTCGTCCGTAATAGTATTTCGAAAAGGATGCTGGCTTGCGCTCGTAGGCGTTAATAATTCTCTGTAGATGGCTCGGCATAATGTCGTCGAACTTCACTTCGAGCACGTGCTGGTCTTTGCCCTGAAGCGGGATTTTTAGATATTTTCCACTCAAGAACTTGTCAAACTCATTCGAAGCGGAGATATTGCGGTCAATTGTGACACGAATGTTCGTAATTGGCTCGACGTAGGCTGTACGATCATAATCGATGATTGCTTTTGGCTCGAAGCGGCGTGTCATGATTGCAATGCAGAATTGCTTGAGTAGGTCTTCGCCAGTACTCCAGAATACCTGCATGGTTTCGCCGTTTAGAATTTTCTTGCATTCTGCTTCGGTTATTTTGCAGGATTTCTTGATGCCTTGTCCATTGTGCTTACGTTTAAACTCAAGATGAATATGTTTGCTTGTGCCGCCGCCATAGTAGCGAATGCGCCACTTGTAGCGTTCTGGCAGGGAAGCTGCGTTTTGTTTTGCGCAGGCATTAGAATAATCATCAAAATAAAGACTTCGGACCGCATAACTGCCGCTATCGCCGGCATGCTTGTCCTTTTCAAGAACACCAGAAAGGCGATTTTCTAGCAATTTTAGATCCCAATCAGAACAGATATATTTCCATTCATTGCGATACTTCGCCATAAAACAGATATATTATATAAGAATTACCGAGTAATTGAAAACTTAAGCTTCTTGCTCGTTCTTGAAGATGAAGAGCTTGCTAAAGAAGAAATTGAGCACGATTACGATGATATTTGCGATGACTTTCATGAGGATACTATGCCAGTGTAGCTGCTCAATAGTGATCCACATAAAGATCGATTCGATAATGAGCGTGATGACGCGAGCGGCAATAAAAGAGCTGAGCTCCTTTGCGATTTCCTTGCGGCTATGCTTCTTGGAAACAAAGACGCAATAACGGTTGGTGATATAGGCGAAGATAACTGCAGCGATCCAGGCAATAGTATTACTAATAAGAACCGGCAGAACTTTTGGCCAATCACAGAGCGCAAAAACGCCGATATTAACGATAGTAGAGAGTGCGCCAAAAACTAGATAACGCATAGCTTCCTGCTTTTTAAGATACCAATCTACGAAAGCCCATAGCCCAATTGCGTCAAAGATGTCCAAAAAGAACCCCTCGCAAGCATCGGTTAGCTTCTGGATCCAATTGCGGTTAGTTTGCTTGGCTTGGCGCGCCTTGCGTAGTTCGTTTTGTTTGGACTTTTTCATGCTAATAATTATATCATCGTCAAAAACTGCAAGAATCTAGACAAAAACAAATTACAGTGATACAATAATAAGCACGAATGATCTTGGGGATTCGCCAAGTGGTAAGGCATCGGGTTCTGGTCCCGACATTCGGGGGTTCGAATCCCTCATCCCCAGCCAAACCAAGAAAATATGCCCGTAGGGCTATATTTTTTGGTTTGATTCGGAGAATAGGATTTGCCACAAAAGGGGGTTCGCCCAATGCCCGGTTGCGTAGCAACGACGGCGCATTGTTTATATCCCTCATCCCCAGCCAAACCAAGAAAATATGCCCGTAGGGCTATATTTTTTTGGTTTGAATATTTGCGAGAAAATAACCCCCACAAAGATCTGTGGGGGGGTCTGAAGTTATTTGCCGCGACGCGACGCTATGCCGCAATAGCTATGGCGTAATCTCATGTTACAGGAACGGAGAATGTCTATTAAATCGACCACATAACCCTTAAGCGTATGAAGATATGATGCTAACAGGCAAAGTATGCTGAATTTAAATCCATCAATAAGACCCATATCGCGAAAATTAATCGCGTTAAAGATTAAGACCATAAGAACAGCAACGCTACATATAGTAAGAAGCCTTACGCAAATTTCTATGGTAGCGATAGTCTTTGCTATATGGACCTCCTCTAGGGTTATACCGTCTCTAACTTTTGCTTTTGCGGGCGGATCTGTAAAGTCCTTTAATGAAAGAACAACCATTATGCTTTCTCTAGTCCGGCGCTAGAGCCTCCTTCGTTAAGTAAGCCGGACGAGTAGGGTGATAACGTATGCGCGTATTATGACACGATAGGAGCTAGTAGTCAATTCAGCTTAGGTGTTGGCGCCTAGCAAAAAGCGTAAAGTAGGCTTGGGTTATTGCTCAAAATTAAGTCCTTAGGCATTTCCTTGTCGCTAACGATAGCAAAAGCATAAATGCCAATATCGTCGATGTCGTAGCCATAGTCAAGAACCTGCTGCTTGGTTAGAGTGTCCGGCATTCCATCAATGCGAAGATCTAAGACCTTCTTGTAATCGACGTTGTCCTCCATTTGAACTAGGGCTCTAACGAGAATGAACTTAGTAGTATCGTATGGTGAATATTGAAGATTCTCGCTGTAGTGCTCGTCGTTGCTAGAGTATGAGACATAGGTCTTTTCGCTTAGTACAGTGTAGTTGTTTAGATACAGGCGATAGTTTGCTAGAAAACCGACAATAGCGTCAGTCAAATCGTCATGCTCATTCATATAAAAGCTAACAAATCCATAAGAGCAAACACAATCGGCCTCTTCGTTGTAGTCGTAGCAATCTATCTCGCGCTCAATGATATGGTAGCGCTTTCTATCTTTTTCGAACTCAAGGTCAATACAAACTCTGATACCTCTATTTATGATGTCTAGCTTTTTGCATTCGATTGTTTTGCCTAAATGCTGTATCTTCATGCCGCCACAATAACAGACATGAAACTGCTTGTCTAGCGATGTTGCAATAAGCTAAAGCAATTGACTATTCTTGATAAGCATGTCATAATTATGTAATCTGTCATTGTCCATCCGGGGCAATGCATGTACATGGAGGAATTTGCTATGTCTAGATTCATAACTACCCAGGCAGCCATGATTGAAAGATGTCAGAAAGATTCTGACAAACAGTGTCTCGATGGATGGTCGGTTGCATTTCCGAAAGAAACGGAATGTTATAAGGTCATCCGGCTGATTCAGAACCTCAATAGCTTTATTGCTGACGGTGCTGCAATCAGCTTTTCGCCCAGTGGCATGGAATTCTATGTCAAAGGCAACTTGATTGGTGGATCCTGTCATGATGGCACGCTCGTAATCTCTGAAAAGGTTGAAAGAATCATTAAGACAGATATTCCGTTTGTCTATATTGTAAAAACGGACGACGGAAGCTACTATCTGCACGCACATTGCGTGAGCTTGACTATGCACGCTGCGCTTGAATCTGATGGCATGCGCGGCGACATCTGCGAAATCCTTTCCTCTAGTAAAGAGTTTGGCGACAAGTATCTCTAATTGCGTCAAAAAACTACACTCCCCGCGCGGAACTCGTGCGGGGATTTTCTTGTCATATCTGTTAATTATTGACAAAAAGGTGTGAATATTGTATAATGCGCTCATACAATCTATTTGATTGGGAATGGTCTTGCGCAACCAGCCCATCAAAGGCTTAATCGCGCTAAACCGACTTGGCGGGTAAGAGATTGGCTACCAAGTGAGGCTAATCCGTAATCCCAGACGTATTTGGGCGCAAGTTTACGAGTATGGAACTTCCGTGAAATAGCGGTATGCGAATGGCGGTTGCATTTGCAGTAAAGAATCCAACCGAATCAAGACGTGGCTATTACTCTAAAAGTCGTGCCACAACGGCAGTAAAGTATTCCTTCTGCCGAGAAAAGGAGCTGAGTCTTTGAATTATAGATATTTGTAAGGCTCTGTGGGTTTACGGGTTAATCCTGGAACAAAAACTCGTTACGGCTGGGTGCTGCCAAGCAGATCGTTTCTGCAAAATCCCAGGCAATGAAGCCAAGCGACAAGCGTAAGTGTGCGCTTCTAGCAAAATCTTCGATTAGGTAAATATCTACCGAAAGAGAAAGAGTCGGGGGATGTGCACTATCCCCGAATGAAAAGCCCCTGCGAGCTCTACTCCCAGGGGACTTTTTATGGCTAAGAAAAACTCCCGTTGTCGCGGGAGCTTCTTAGTTTTGCTCAATAGAACGTCGAGTTGACTGCAATCATGATATTGCAGGGTCGTTTGAAATCTTCGACATAATAACCGTTTGGGTCGATTCTGTAACCGTACTTTTCAATCTGGGAGCGCTTGTCGGTAATATGCACGATTGTCTGAACGCCATACGCGGAACGTATGCCTAGCTTAAAAGCCGTGAGTGCGTCAACGTCATGAATGTCGTCATATTCGGGATCGAGCGAAGCCACGTTCAGTGAGTCTAAGAAACGGTCGTTCCTCTGCGCCGGAATGACAAACTCGGCCGCCTTAAGCGCGGTTTCGATATCGCCTCTTACGACATAGCTTAGGCAATTGAGCATTCCAGGCGGAACGCTGCTTTCGTTACTGGTATAGCCAATTACGATCTTGCGGTTGCCATAGGCATAGCCGCATTCCCAAGCGGTTCCGCTATCGCAGGCAGGATGTTTCTTGCTGCCGCGGAAGTTATTGAGATTCGCGAGTATAATGTCGCACTCTCTGATAAGCTTCATGTTTGCATTGACGATAGCGTAATCGAGATTCTTTGAGTCTTCAAACTCGTTGTCGAGCGGAAAATGTGCATCGCAGTCATACTTTGAGCAGATGTCTTTCTTGGTCTTTCCAAGCTCTTCCGCATTTGGTGCAAAGACATCTGGACCCGCTAAATAGATTTTTTCCATTATAATTCCTCCTTTAAGGGCGGGGCTTATGCGAACGACAATATTCTAACATGTTACAGAGGAAAGTTGAAATATTTGTCAAAATGCTAGAGAATAATAGTATGGAACTCACGAAAGAAAACATCAAGAAAATTATCCTAATTATATTTGCCTGTATTCTATTTTCGTGGGCCTTAAATAATATCTCTGCGTTCGGTATGGTGATTGCTGGCACCGGTAAAGTGCTCGCTCCATTCATCTTCGGTGGCATGATTGCCTTCGTGATGAATATTCCGATGATGCAGATTGAAAAGTTCCTTTCCGGCAAGAAAAATAAGGGCAAGAAATGGGTTCGTCCAGTTTCGATTACCTTGACGCTCATTATCTTCTTGGCGATTATTTCCTTCGTGATGTTCTTGCTGGTTCCTGAGTTGATTAATAACCTACGCGGCCTTGCCGAGATGATTCCACAATTGATGGATCAGTTCAAGGATTGGCTGCTCGATATTGCGAATAAGAATCCTAACTGGAAGTCGCAGATTAGTGATGCGGTTAATAGCTTGACTAGCTCGAATAGCGTGCAGAATCTCGTTACGAATCTCTTGAATGGTCTAATGAGTGGTTCGCGTGGCTTTATTAGCTCGGTTATTTCTGGCGTTACCACGACGGTCTTTGCGATTGTGTTTGCTATCTATCTTTTGAGCCAGAAGGAATATGTCGCTAGAGGCTTCAAGAAGTTGCTCTATGCCTTCGCACCAAAGAAATATGCGGACAGGACGATGGAAATTCTCGATCTTACCAACAAGACTTTTGCTGGCTTTGTCTGTGGTCAGTGTGTTGAAGCTATTATCTTGAGCTGTATGTTCTTCGTTGTGCTCGCGATTGGCCGCTTCCCATACGCATTGCTTATTTCGGTTATTACCTTTGTCTTGGCCTTCATTCCAATGTTTGGCGCAACTTTTACGGCGATTATTGGCACTGTTCTAATCTTCCCAGTGGATCCAATTCGCGCAATTATCTTCATTGCAATTTCGCTCGTAATTCAGGAGCTCGAGAATAATCTTATCTATCCAAAGGTTGTTGGTAAGTCGGTTGGCCTCGCAGGCATTTGGACACTTACTGCAATCCTTATCTTTGGCTCGCTATTCGGCGTCATGGGCATGATTATTGGTCTCCCGGTCGCTTCAATCGCTTATGCACTACTTGGCGAAACGGTTAATGAAAAGCTGACTAAGAAACGCGCGAAAAAGGAAATCAGCGCAGAAATAAAATAGTAACAAGCTACCAAAAAGGCGCCCGCAGGGGCGTCTTTTTGGTATGGGTAAATGTTGCGATTACTACGTGTAGTGCAAATTAATTATCTCGTTAATCTTCTTCCGAGATTGCCGATTCGGCATCGTACTCGCTGATTTTAGGAATCTTAAACTTGAATAGACAACCGATAAACATCAATCCGCAGACTAGGTAAATATCACCGCGTAAATCTAGCGGCAAGACAAATAGCAATAGCGAAGCGATTAGCCTGATGAAGTTCTCGGCCATCTCGTAAGCAAGGTTGTAGTTGTTGTACTCGAACTTCTTGCTAAGTAGATGTGAGTTGCGATTTAGACTAATCTCGAACATTTTGGTCGTAAAGCCCTCAATGAACGAAACGATCATTAGTACTAAATAGCCCGAGTTTGCTTTTGCGAGATAAGTTAGTACGACTAGGAAAATACTGAGGCGCAAGAAATCCTTGTTGGAGGCGTCGAGGCGCTTGCCGAACAGGTAGCTAAAGATAATGATTGCAAGGTCGGTAATAATTGCGACGATACCAACGGCCTGATAGGTATCTTTAACATAAACCGCGATATAAATCGGGAAGATAAACTTCAAAACATTCCAGAGCTCATAAATGCCAAAATGAAGCATATCTTCTGCTGGGATTTGGCTTAAGGTGCGGCGAAGATCGAGCTTAACCGAGTTCTTTTCGTGTTTGAGATTAAGCCTAAATAATGGAATAAGGCTTATAAGCAAGATGAAGGTCGATATTCCGATGAGTCCAATCTGATTTACGCCATCGAGCAAAATTGCGCCGATATAGGTGGCCGCCATGACGCTCAACTGATGCAAGATACTAATAATCGCATAAACCGTTCCGACGTGCTTTTTATGAACAATATGCAGAGTATAAAACCTGCGTGACATCCAATAACAGCGCTTGTAGACGGCGTAAACGAATGAAATTAGATAAAGCAGCGGCAGTGAACCGTCGAGTTTTAGCAACAAGAACTGCAAAACAATAAAGAACACGATTGAAATGATGGCTAAGATGCGGTTGCTGTAATTCTTCGAAAGAATAGCCAAAGGATAGGAAATCATGAATGAAATTAGATTCATGACCATGTAGTACAGGATGCAATAATGCAAAGAATAGCCGTTCTTGTACATTATTACTGGAATAAAAACGTCGACTAATGCGCGCGCAAAAGTAGAGCTGACGATATAAGCGTCAAAATGCTTAGAGTTGGCACTAATTAAGTCCTTGCCCATGCGTATATTTTAGCACAAGCGGAACTAAACGAGCTTAGTGTGGCGATTGAGTTCGAGCTGGCGGTATTTGATGTCGCATTTATCGAAGATGCGCTTTGCGACGATGCTAGAGTTGGAATCTTTGTATTTGTCGGAAAGGTAAATTACTTCACTGATGCCAGACTGAGTAATGGCCTTCGCGCATTCGTTGCAAGGGAAGAGTGTTACGTAGACTTTTGCGCCGTTTAGCATTAGCTTGCTGCCAGCAAAATGCATAATCGCATTAAATTCGGCGTGGCAGACATATGGATACTTGGTATCAAGCTCGTCGCCTTCGCGTGCCCATGGAAAATCGTCGTCCGAGAAACCGTTTGGTGCGCCGTTATAGCCAATCGAAAGAATACGATTGTCTTTATTTACAATACAAGCTCCGACTTGCGTATTTGGATCTTTGCTACGCATGGCCGAAAGCTCTGCGATATGCATAAAATATTCATCCCAAGACAAATATACTTCGCGTTTTTTAGTACTCATAACACTCCTATTTCAATCATTATATCATTGATATTCATTCTCAAAACTGATAGTATGAAATTAAGAATTATTATCAAATTACATGAGCAGAGAGAAATATAATACAGAACAGTCCGCCTTGGTGCTTGAGGCGATTCGAGGCTTCGATGGCAACTTCGAAATTAAGCAAATTGAAGAAGTGCTGAAGGATCGTGTCGGAGCGGCAACTATCTATCGCCAGATTAAAAAGCTGAGCGACGAGGGCAAGGTAAAAAAGCAGCTTATTGGTGAGACGAATTATTATTGCTACATTGGCGATTGTGACAACGAGAAGCATTTTAATCTGCTCTGTAGGAGTTGTGGCAAAATGCAGCATACCGATTGCGATTGTCTGGAAAACTTTCGCAAGGAAATTGCCAAGGACCACGGCTTTGAGATTGATAACGACCATCTAATAATTAGCGGCTATTGTAAGGAGTGTAAAAATGAGCAATAAACCAAGCGAAAAATCTAAACTGGCAATGAAACTACTGATTGTGATTTTTAGTGCCGCTATTCTTGTTGGCTTCGCGCTCTGGATTAATAAAAAACCACAAGAACGTCCTACTGTCGTAACGAGCAATTTCGCTGGCTATGACCTTGCGCGCGCCGTCATGGGCTCAAATGATGGCGTAAAGCTTCTTGCCGCGCCTGGCAGTGATTTGCACCACTACGAGCCAAGTCAGCAGGACATCATCGATATTAAGCAGTCTAAGCTCTTTATTTATGCCGGTGGCGAATCGGAGGAGTGGGTCGAGAAGGTTCTCGACGAACAGGCCCCAAAGTCGCTCAAGCTGATTGATACTGAGGGCTTGAAACTCTTAAAAGAAGACGGCGAGGATGAGATTGATGAGCATTTTTGGACGTCACCAAGCAACTATATTTTAATGCTCGATGCAGTAGAAGCTCAGATCATTGAAATGGATCCCGAAAATGCCGATAAGTATAAGGAAAATGCAAGCGAATATCGCGAGCAACTTCAGGAGCTGGACGAAAATATTCGTGCAATGATTAGCATGACGAACAAGAAGACGGTTGTCTTTGCTGATAGATTTCCGGCCAAGTATTTCTTTGACGAGTATAAGCTTGATTATGTCGCGGCCTTTCCTGGCTGCGCCGAAGATACTGAGGCAGATGCGGCTACGATTTCTAATTTAATTAATCTGATTAAGTTGAAGCAGATTAATAGTGTTTTTACGATCGAATTGTCCGACCAGAGACTCGCAAATACTATCGCCGGGTCAACAAGGGTAAAGATTTTAAAGTTTCAGAGTATTCAGAATATCAGCAAGAGCGATTTCGAGGGCGGCAAGACCTATGTCGATTTGATGAACGAAAATATTGAGCCTTTGAGGGAAGCTTTGGATTAATGACTGTTCTAAAAGTAGAAAATTTAAGTATTAGCTTTGGTGACGTTGCTGTCATTTCGAAGCTATCATTTGAGCTCGAAGAAGGCGACTTTTTGTGTGTTGTCGGCGAGAATGGTAGCGGCAAAAGCACTCTGCTGAAGGCTATTACGGGCGAAATTCAGGCGAAGGGCAAGATAAAATTTGAGGGGATCAAACAGAACCAAGTTGGTTATATTTCGCAAAAGAGCAAGATCGAAGAGAAGTTCCCGGCAACGGTTGAAGAAATTGTGGCTTCAGGCAGTCTGAACTCGCCGAATTTTGGCTTTTTCTATAATCGCAAAATAAAGGCAAAAACTCGCGACGCGCTTAAGGCTCTAAAGATCGAAAAGCTCGCCAAACGAAGCTTCGGTGAACTATCCGGTGGCCAAAAGCAGAAGGTGCTGCTTGCTCGTGCTCTAATGGCAACCGAAAAATTCATTATTCTCGACGAGCCATCGAACAATCTTGATCAGAAGTCGCGCCAGGAATTGTATGACAATTTGCGCGCGCTTAACGAGCAGGGCATGACAGTAATCATGGTTACTCACGACCTCGATCATGGCAATTTGATTGGTAACAAGATTCTTTCGCTCTCTAAGAATATGCCGTTCTTTGGTAGTACAAGCGATTATGTTGAAAGGATTCATCATGATTAATCAAATTACCGAGATGCTAAGTTATGGCTTTATTCAGCGCGCATTAATCGTTGGCATTTTTCTATCAATCGCAAGTGCGCTCGTCGGTGTACCGCTAGTATTGAGGCGAAAATCCATGCTAGGAGACGGCTTATCGCACGTTTCGTTTGGGGCGGTGGCTTTCGCGATGTTTGTAGGGTTGGCTCCGGCTAAATTTGCGGTAGTTATCGCGATATTGGCGGCGCTCCTTATCTTGAAATCAGACAAGAAATCGAAGAGTAGTAGCGAATCTCATATCGCTATTATGTCTGCGGGTGCTCTCGCCATCGGTATGTTGTTTTTGTCCTTACAGAAGGGCAATACGATTGATCCAAATAGTTATCTGTTTGGCAGCATTCTGCTCATTACTCCGAGCGACTTATGGCTATCGGTGATCGTTAGTTTGATCGCGATTGTGCTTTATTGCTTCTTCTATAAACAAATCTTTGCCGTGAGCTTTGATGAAGAGTTTGCGCGCGCGATTGGTATCAAGGCTGGTTTCTATGATGTGGTTTTCGCAGTAATCTGCTCCGTGATTGTTGTACTCGGCATGAAGCTTAATGGCGCACTGCTAATTAGCGCATTCATAGTCTTCCCATGCCTAAGTGCTATGCAGATTGCAAAAAGTTTTAAGTTTGTTGTGGTTTGCTCGGTTCTGTTTGGCCTCCTGAGCTTCTTGGTTGGATTCGTGATGTCTTATCTTCTGGCAACTCCAGCTGGTGCTACAATTGCGATTTGTGAGCTGTTTTTCTATTTGCTCGCCTTCGTGGTCGCAAAGATAAAATAAGTACGCTATTATAAAGCTAATGGTATTACTGAGAGGTTTGATTTTTGCTTACGTCGTAATCTTTTCGGGCGCGGCTTTTTGGGCGAAAATCCTAAAGAAGAAAATCGGGCAAATCTTGCCTTTCTATCTAATGTCGGCAGCAATTCTTGTCTATATCTTTGGACTAATAGGCTATTTGAAGGCTGGCTATATAGCCGTGACTGCGCTTTCGTTGGCTGGCGAATTGGGCCTAATCGCTAGTTATTCTGCCAAGAAGCAGTTAAAGAAACTCGCGAAAGAGCAGCTCGATATGGAGCTTGTTATTTGCTCGGTATTTTATCTAATTATCGCGATGCTGAATTTTGGCCGCGGTATTAATCATTGGGATGATTATATGCACTGGGCGCCATTCGCGAAGGAAACATATCGCCTAATGGATTTCTACACGAGCTCGCCTGCTATTACGATTCATAAAGACTATCCGCCGATCATTACGGTCTATCAGGTTATGTGGCAGTTCTTGGCGGGAGGCTTCAATGAGAGCTTGCTATTTGTAGCAACAGAGTTCTTTGGCCTTAGCTTGTTCATGCTATTCATTAATAAGATAAAGGCTAAAGATGTGGCTGAGCGCCCGCTCGCTGTTCTGACTGTTGTTTCTGTGATTTTGCTGGCGCCGATGGTTAGCCAGAGTGACGATGCCGGATTTTATCACTCGCTATATATGGACTTCATGATGGCGCTTCTATTTGCTTTTGCGCTGGTAATTATCCGAAAAGAGGAGCGATTTAGTTTTGGCTTCTGGCTGAAATTGACGCTTGTCTTTAGCTTCTTGTTTCTCATTAAACAAATCGGCGCCTTCTTCATTATTTGTGCGATAATTTACGCTGTAATTCGGATTTTGCAGAACAAGAAATATGTGCGCTTGCCTGTGACGCTTTCTACGATAATCTTGCCAGTTGCCTTCTTGGTTCTCTGGAAGGATGTTGTTGCCGAGACGGGCTTCGTTGGGCAATTTAGTGCGAGCGATTTTGTTAATAGGAGCATAGATTTATTGCTCGGTGGCCTATTCAGGCTAAACGAAGTAGATCATGAAATTGCGACTATCTTTGCCTCGAATGCATTTTTCAAACAGCAATTTACGCTTGGTCTCAGCTATGGTCAAATCGTAATTGGTCTAATTATTGCTGTGATTTTTGTAATACGAAAAACCAAAGATGCAACGAAGCGTCGTGAATCTCTGAATATTCTGAGTATATTTATCTTCACGAGCCTGACCTATTTGCTGGCGCTATTTCTTATGTATCTCACGATATTCGGTAAGGCCGAGGCGCTCCTAAATCAATCATTCGTGCGCTACTCGTCGGTGGTCTGGCGCGCGCTGCTCGTATATCTAGTGATGCGCTCGATTGATGGTGTGAATTTGCAAAAGCTGAGCAGAGCAAAGCATCTGAACTATGCAATTATCGTGGCGCTTCTAGTCTTTAGCAATCCGATTGCTCTAATCAAGACTGCACCAATGAATTCTGGCGCTGAGCGATATGGTGATGCGGCTGCAATGATTGAACGCAATACCAACGTGAAAGACAAAATATTTATTATTGACCAGGAATGGTCTGGCAGTAATCTGATTTGTCTACGCTATTATCTAATGCCGCGCGTAACGAATGTTTTTGATGTCGACAAGCATCACGTCGATCAGGATTATCCGGACGATTTCTTCCCGGAGACGAGGACGGCCGCTGAGCTTAGGGCGGATTTGGAAAGTTATCAGTATCTCTACATTTCTCGCATCGACGATGGCTTCATTGAGAGGTATAGTGAACTATTCGAGCAAACTCCAGTAGACGGTGGCCTCTACAGATTGACCGAAGATAAATATATTCTCGTAGAACAGGTTATAATAGATAACGATTAATGAACGCAGAAAACCTAAATCTTCATTTTGGTTCCATTCCGATTTATCTCGACGCTAACTTCAAACTAGAAGCTAGAGATAAGGTCGGTATTGTTGGCGTGAATGGCGCGGGTAAGAGTACGCTCTTCAAGGTGATTCTTGGTCAGGAAAAGCTCGATGAGGGTACGCTCGAGATTCCAGCGCTTCGCATCGGCTTTTTGCCGCAAGAAATTAAGATTGCGCCAGAGCATGAGGATATTACGGTTTGGGAATATGTCTCATCTGCGCGCCCAGTTGATGAGTTGCAAGAAAAGCTCAATCAGGAATACGAGAAACTTGCGAAATATCCGGACAGTAAGGCAATTCTTGAGCGAATCTATAAGATTCAGGACGACATTGATGCTTGCGATATCGGCAACATGGATGTCGAGCTACTGAAAATCATTGAAAAGATGAACTTGCAGCCGCTTGTTGACAAGAAGATGGTTGAGCTTTCTGGTGGCCAGAAATCTAAGGTTGCCTTTGCGCGCGTCCTGTTCGAAAATGCTGGCCTACTGCTGCTCGATGAGCCTACAAACCACTTGGATGTTGAGACGAAGAAATTTGTTTCGAATTATCTGCGCAATTATCGCGGCATGGTAATGGTGATTTCTCACGATGCTGAGTTTTTGGATGTCGTCTCGAATAAAACTCTATTCCTCAATAAGGTTACTCATAAGACCAAGGTCTATAAGGGCAATTACTCTGAGTTCCGCAAGCAGCGTGCAATCGAGCTCGCCGAGCAGGAAAAACGCATTACGGAGCAAGAAAAAGAGATTAAGCGCATGGAAGAATTTGTCATGCGCACCAAGGCGGCCAAACGCTCCAACACTGCCTTTATTCGACAAGGCCAGATCCGTGAAAAACAGCTCGAGAAAAAGTATGAAGAGCTTGAGGTTCGCGAGCGCGAGTATCAGAAGGTTCAGCTCAATATTAGTCCAAACAAGCAATCGGGCAAGACACCGATCGAAGTTCAGAATCTTAGCTTCGCCTATCCTGGCGGTCCAAAGCTTCACGATAAGCTCTCCTTTAGTCTGACGCGCGGCGAGAAGTTTCTCGTGGTAGGCGAAAACGGCGCTGGTAAGTCTACGTTATTGAAGCTGATTATGGGTCAGCTCAAACCAGATGAAGGCTCGGTGATTTTTAGTCAAAATACCACCGTTGCTTACTATGCGCAGGAGTTTGAAATTCTGAACGAGCGTGAAAGTATTCTAGATAACGTGAAATCCTATGATTTTACCGAGACTGAGACTCGTTCGATGTTGGCAAACTTCCTGTTCCGCGATGAAGAAGTCTTTAAGCAGGTTGCCGTTCTGTCTCCTGGCGAGAAGGCGCGTGTGGCGCTCTGTAAGATTCTAATGCAGCGCGCAAATCTAATAATTCTTGACGAGCCGACCAATCATTTTGATCCGGAAACGCAGAAGATTATTGGCAGCAATTTCCATGACTATGACGGTACGCTCATTATGGCGAGCCATAATCCGAGCTTCGTTGAGCAGATTGGTATTAGTCGCATGCTCATTTTGCCGAACAAGGATGCAAAGGAGCCAAAAATGGCACTAATAAAGAACTACAATAGCGACTTGCTCGAGTATTACTATTACCTCAACTCGGAACTGATATAATTAAGTTATGCTTAAGAAACTTCTAATTACATTTTTGATTTCTATGGTGCCGCTTATTGAGCTTCGTGGCGCCGTCCCGATTGCTATTGGTATGGATGTGCCGCTTTGGGCTGCATATATTGTTGCTGTTATTGGTAATATGTTGCCAGTTCCGTTTATTTTCTTGTTTGCGCGCAAGTTTCTTGAATGGGGTAAGGACAAGAAGTGTATCGGAAAGCTCTGCAATTGGGTGCTAAAGAAGGGTGAAAAAGGCGGCAAGAAGCTTACTGAAAAGACTGGTCAGTCCGTCTATTTCGCCTTGCTATTGTTTGTCGGCATTCCACTACCTGGCACTGGCGCTTGGACTGGAACCTTGGCGGCGAGCCTCTTGGATTTGAACTGGAAGAAGAGTGTTCTGTGCATTATGGCTGGCGTCATGCTTGCCGGTGCAATTATGGGTTTGGCGAGCATGGGCGTCTTCGGTGCGCTTAGCCAACTTTTCAGTTAAACATGCTATAATTTTAAGCATGACAGCACAGGGAGATAAGAAGGTTGCGGTTTTGGTGCCGTGCTACAACGAAGCGAAGACAATCGCTGATGTTGTAAAGGATTTTAAGTCTGTTTTGCCTAAAGCAGATATTTATGTTTATAGCAATAATTCTAGTGACGGTACTGCAAAGATTGCTAAGGCTGCGGGTGCGATCGTGCGCGGCGAGCCGATGCAGGGCAAGGGCAATGTTATGCGCCGCATGTTCCGCGAGATTGAAGCTGACTACTACATCTTAGTAGACGGTGATAGCACCTACTTTGCAAAGGATGCCCCTAAGTTGCTAAAAGAACTTGATAAGGGCTACGACATGGCCATCGGCGATAGGCTTAGCTCGAGCTATTTCAAAGAAAATAAGCGCGCATTTCATGATTTTGGCAACGTCTTGGTTCGCAGGCTTGTGAACGGCCTATATCGTGGCAAAATCACGGATATCATGACCGGCTACCGTGCATTTAATCGTGATTTTATTAAGACTTTCCCGGTTCTATCTAAAGGCTTCGAGATTGAGACTGAAATGACCATTCATGCGCTCGATAAGAATATGGCATGCTCCAATGTCGTGGTTGATTATCGTGATCGCCCAAAGGGCAGCAGTAGCAAACTAAATACCATTCCGGATGGCATTCGCGTGCTTAAGACGATTGCAATGTTGTTTAAGTATTACAAGCCATTTGCTTTCTTCGGTATTGTCTCGTTGTTCACATTCTTGCTATCTTTGATTTTTATTCTCCCGGTTTTGTTCGAGTTCTTCCAAACAGGACTTGTGCCTAAGATGCCAAGCTTTATTACGGGCCTCATCCTTATCTTGATGGGTGTCTTGAGTCTAGTTTGTGGTTTGATCTTGGACAACGTCGCACGCTCTAATCGTCAGAATTTTGAGCTAATGCGCAACAGTATTCATAAGGACTGATCATGATGCAGGGCTATCTTTTGGGATTCCTGATCTGTGTATCTGGATCATTCTTTTTGGCGCGAAGCCTCAAGACATCAATTGCAAAAGTCCTACCGTTTTATCTACTAGGATTCCCGCTGGTAGTGTATCTTTTTGCGCTCGTTAACCAGCTATTGCTTGGCTATATTGTTGTTATTGCGGCTTCGGTAATTCTTACCTTGTTTGCATTAGTCAAGAATCGCAAGAATCTGTCAAAAGAGCTCAGCTTGCTACGTGCGCCGAGCTTTATTTTGATATGTGCGGTCTTCTTGCTGTTAGGGATTATTGACTTTGGGCGCAGCTTTCATGCATGGGATGATTTTATGCATTGGGGGCCATTTGCGAAGGAGCCCTATAGGAATCTCGAGCTCTACAATTCGGAGAATTCTCTGGTCGAGGTGCACCGAGATTATCCGCCAATCGTAACGCTCTATGAATGCTTCTGGGAGGTGGTTGCCGGCAAATATGACGATTCGTTGTTGTTCGTTGCGCTACAGTTCTTGCAGGTCAGCTTGTTCATGCCGTTTATTGGCAAGCTGAAGTGGCAAAAAACGACTAAGTTTAAGCTAAAGTTTGCCGGATTGGCTCTGGCGCTCGTATTGGTTCCTGCCTGTTTTTCTCTCGGCGATGATTATTTCTTCGTAACCATCATGACTGATACGGTTATTGGTATGCTATTTGCCTTCCTGCTTGCGAACGTATTCCTAACTAAGAAAGTCGACCAGAAGCTAATAGTTAAACTATTGATCGCCTCTTGTTTCTTGGTGCTCGTAAAACAAATCGCTTTTGTGTTTATTGCTATCATGGTCGCCTGTCTAGTCGTCAAAATTATTGCAACTAAGCAGCAAAAGAAAATCATGTATTCTGCGATGGCTATTCTTATGGTTCTAGTGCCGCTTTTCTTGAGCTGTCTATGGAGTATGCGTGTTAAGAGGCTTGGTATTGATGGACAGTTTAAGATTTCTAGTCTAATTCAGGGGATTCGTGGTCTAGTTGTATCGACGGTTAGTGGCCCCGAAAAATGGCAGTATCAGACAGCGATAAATTTCGTGAAGTCCTATGTCTACGATACGGATATTATATTAGGGCTAAGCTATTTTAAAATCACGCTACTGTTTGGCGCCGCGATGATATTTTGGGCGATTAAAGATAAAGAAAAGCGAAAGTATATCATTGCGGAAGCGGTCATGATCATTCTTGCTGCGACCGGATATGCTTTGCTAATGATGCTCCTATACATGTTCTGCTTTGGCGATGTTGAGGGGCCTGCGCTTGCGGGCTATACGCGCTATATGGGGACATTCTGGTATGCGATTCTTATGCTCGGTTTTTGCATCTTCTTGCATAAGGCCAAGGATCTAACAAGGCTTCCAAACCTGGGCTTACTGGCTGTGCTGGCTTTTATTGTATTGTCTAGTGCTTCCTCAATTGCTTTGACGCTTCTGAGGAATTATGATGCTAAGAATTATGGCGGCGCCCTGAAGGTTATTGAGGCGAGCGCAAAAACAGACGACAAGGTATATATTGTGTCGCAGGGCAGTAATGGTTCGCATAATGTGAGATTGAAGTACTTACTAAATCCAATTAGAACTAACCCAACCTATGATAGTGCATTTAGCTTTGGCCCAGATGATGACGCTGACGTCTGGACGCACTATATGTCTGCACGAGAATTCCTAGATAATCTTGAAGGATATAACTATCTTTACCTTTATGACATTGATGGCTACTTCGTGAATAAATATCAGGAGTTGTTTAAGGATAGTTTGGCGTCGGGCCAGCTTTATAAAATCGAAAACGGCAAGTTTGAATTAGTCGGATCGGGTCGCTAGCTAACTCTTTACATTTGCTCTGAAATTTGCTAAAATACTCGCAGAGTTTCGCAAATCTCGGTGGCAGATGCTGAGCCCTGAGATTTATTTCAGCAATAAATTAATTAAAGAAAAGGATTTTTGTGCCAACAATTAATCAGTTAGTACGAAAACCACGTGCAAAGGCTGCTAAGAAGAGCAAGTCCCCAGCACTTGGTTCCATCGTAAATACGCTCAAAACTCGTTACTACAAGCAAGCTGCACCACTTAAGCGTGGCGTTTGTATCAAGGTTACTACCAAGACCCCAAAGAAGCCAAACTCCGCACTTCGCAAGGTTGCTCGTGTTCGCTTGACTAACGGTCAGGAAGTTTGGGCATATATTGGCGGCGAAGGTCACAACCTTCAGGAGCACGCAGTTGTTCTAGTTCGCGGTGGTCGCGTTCCAGATCTTCCAGGTGTCCGCTACCATATCGTTCGCGGTACGCTCGATCTTCAGGGCGTTAATGGCCGCAAGCAGGGCCGTTCTAAGTACGGTGCAAAGAAGGAGGGTAAGTAATTATGCCACGTAAAGTAACTGCAAGCCTACAGCGCAAAGTTATGCCAGATCGCAAATATCAGAGCGTTTTGGTTTCCCGCCTTATTAACCGTTCTATGCTTGATGGTAAGAAGCCGTCTGCAGAACGCGCAGTCTACGGTGCTATCGAAGGTGCCGCAAAGAAGCTTAAGAGCGAAAACCCAGTTGAGGTTCTCGAACAAGCTATCAAGAACATTAGCCCAGAGTTTGAAGTTAAGAGCCGCCGTGTTGGTGGTGCTAACTACCAGATTCCATTCCCAATCAATGGTCATCGCCAGCTTCACTTCGCTATGATGTGGCTCGTCGCTGCCGCTCGCGGTCGCAATGGTATGCCATATGCAAAGCGCCTTGAAGCAGAAATCATTGATGCTTACAACGAAACCGGTACCGCTTTCAAGAAGAAGGAAGATACCCATCGTATGGCAGAAGCAAACCGTGCATTCGCACACTTTGCTCGTGGCTAATTCGAATAGTCAAAACCAAAAAATCCGCACTCGTTGCGGATTTTTTGATGCTTGTCGGTTTTCATGAACTATACCGTCTATGCTAAAATATAAACATGAATGAAGAGAGGTCAAAACAGCTCAAGATTTTTGGGGTTATTGGAGCTGTAGTAATTTTAGTAGTAGCGGCGGTTTTTGTTGCGTCTAAAGCGATCGATGCGGGCAAGAATGCTACGCTTGCAGTTATGGTTGCGCCAAATAGTGCAAAGATAACGGTTGGCGGCACAGAATATAAAAACGGCATTTATCGACTGAAACCGCAAGGTTTGCAGGATGTGACTATTGAGGCTGATGGTTTTCAATCCGAAAGTATGACGGTAGATATTAGCTCTAATGAAGTGGCTACGATTCAGTTAGTGCTCAAGCCTAGCAATAACGACTATTCGGTTTATCTCGAAAACCTAAAGGACTACGACAGTTTAAAGCTTAATGCTGAAACTAAGGAAGCCAAGGAATTCATTAGGAAAAAAGAAGATTCCTTCTCGCTTTTTGAACTATTTCCACTCCATATGACTGACAGTGATTTTGACCCTCTCGATACTTCTCCTGCGGTTATGGTGACCGTATCTCGCGCAACCGACTCTGAAGCCTGCCCGCAAGTTAATTGTATTCGTGTTTCGGCGAATGGTGGCCAGGAAAGCTCGAATCTAGAAACGGCAAAATATGCGATTCGTCAAAAGGGTTACAACCCAGAGGATTACAGGTACTACTATGTTGAAGAATAAAAAGATTGTTTCGATACTTTTTGCGGCTCTTGCTTTGGCGCTAATTCCAAGCATTTCCTTTGCGGGAAGCGAGGATGAGGACGCTGCCGGCGAAATTAAGTTCTACGATCCAAACGATTCGAACTGTTCTGGCGGTGGCGGCAGCTGGTCGGAAAACTGTGGTGAGGTTTCCGGTAGCGACCGCACGGAATTGCTACATTCTTATATTGATAACTATGCTGGCGTAGCGATTAATCTTCAGATTGAATATGGCATTCCGTGGGAAGCATTTTTCTTCCATATCTGTGGTGAGTCGAACTGTGGTGACGTAACGCTCGAAGGCTCGATGGCTAAGTGGGTCTACGATGATCTTGGTGGCTACAATCTCGCTGGTATGCATGGTAAGGGCGGCCCTTATGCTACTGGTACTTATGTTACAAACTCCAAGAATCATGACTTTGCTAACCATGCCACAATTCAGGATAATATTGCAGCATTCGTAGTCTCAATTATGCGTAACGGCGCCTATGACAACGCGCTCAAATATGGTGACTATAATAACTTTGACCTAAGGCAATTCTTGACCGCAGAAATTAGTATGTATATCTGTGGCAATGCTAGCTGCCCACGCGCTTCGCAGTACGGTGGCTGGATTATGCTTGATGAGATTGAAGATTATGCTCGCGCTCAAGGCATTCCAAGCTCTAGGGAAGTTGCAAATCAGTACCATATTACCGAAGGTGGCAAACATCCAGACCATGGCAATATGCAGAGCCAACTTGGTTGGGAAAACTTCTCGCAACACTATGAGTGTGCTGGCTCCAAAGCCGAGGATGAGGAAAGCACGGAAGAGGGTCCAACTATTGATGAATCTGAAGCTGGCAGTGCTACTTCGGACGTGACTGAGGCGCAGACGCCTCCAGAAGAAGCAAAGACTCCGACAAACAACACTAGCGACGGCTCGGATCCGGTAGAGAAGAAAACGATGAGCGAGAATGGCTTAACGTTCGAGCAGGCTCAGAAGCTTGTCGATTACTATAAGGATCCGGCTCATAACTCCGAATATGATTTGAGCTTGACCATGGGCGTTCACTGTAACTGTACGAGTATGTCGAATTACTTTACGCAGATGTATACCACGCTTACTTATGGTGGTGGCAATGGTCAGTTTGTGGCAAGGCAGACGGCCGACAAAAACCCTGAATATACCGAACTAATCACGTCGGGTAAGCCAAAAATCCCATCAATCTTCAGCACTGGCGTCGGTGGTGATGCTGCTGGACATACTGGCGTTATTATTGGCTATGATGAATCGACTGACGAGTATATCACGATCGAAGCTGGCTGGGCAGGAGGCGTCGAGGAGCAGACCGGCATTAACGAGGGCGCATGCGCTAGGGCGGCCGATTGGTATGCAAGTGCGGGCGCGGCGATTCGCAAGAACTTAAGCTACTGGACTAATGGCAGTTATAACTTTGCTTACATTAAGCCAGAGGCTATTAATACTGAGAAGTTGCTCGAAGTTGCGGGCGGTGCATTTGGTAATGGCTCTTGTAGCAGCAAGAAAAATGCATTTACAGGCGATTTCAAGTTCTTATCACAGTGCGATACGAGGTGGAAGGACGAAAGCTATCAGAGCGGTACGGTTTGTTCGTCAGGCTGTGGTCTTGTTAGCTTTACGATGATTGCTAATTATCTCGACAATACCGACCTAACTCCGGTCGAGATGCGCGATAAGGTCAATCAAAACTGGCCAGGTAATATGGAAGCTACTGGTGCTGCTGCAATTATGATGGGCTATAAATCGGTAGACATTTCGCGTACAGAAAACGTGAAGTATAACGCTACGGTGCAGCAAATTGTCGATGCAATTGATAAGTATCTTGACCAGGGCTATGTAATTGAGCTGAGTGGTCATATTAATGCTAGCTCAAAGGGTGCTCAGTGGGTCTGCGCGGCGTCCTGTAAGTACTATAATGACCTCTTTAGCTCAAACGGCCACTATGTTGTTCTCTACGGCAAAGACTCGAGTGGAAAGTGGCTACTAGCCGATCCTGGCAATAAGGATAACTGGGGCAAAGCGCTCGATCCGACCGATGCTATCGAACGCGGTATTAGGCGCACGGATGGTTCAACTAATATTTATGGAGTTAAGAAATAATGCAGAGAGAAGAAGCTACCCCGGAAACTAAACGCGCGTTTCTAATTGGCGGCGTCACGCTTGGCTCGATTTTGCTGGTTGTCGCTTTGATTGTTTGGCAATTTAATAATAGTTTTAATCCTAATAATCAGATTTCTTTTGAAGAGTACGGCGAGACAATCCATAGCTATGCGCTAAATATCTGTATTCAGGAAACCAATCTAAGCTCAATTGCGAAGTTTAGAACTGAAGAAATGATTAGCGCCTTCCTGATTAGTACGAATGATGACCTTTCGGACGCGAGCTGTAAGGGACTCGAACAGAAAGATGATTCTTGGCTAGTGAAGCTCGAGACGGCGCGCGAGATTGAACTCGAAATAGATCTGCAGCCAGAAAGCTATATTGACACTATGGTGACGATTTCGGCTGGCGGTGGGGTTGCGTTCCAGAAAAGTACATCCAACTATGCCTTTACTTATCGACCAGTTTCGCAGCTAAGTAAGGCCTTGCCGGCAGCTACGGACTATGACGGTACGACCTACTATGTGACTGGTAATGCTCAGACTGGCGAAATATATATTGCTGCGCCTAACTTGAGTGAGGCGGAGCGTGCTAAGGGAACCGAAGCAGCAAAGCGCCTTTTGCAAGACAATCGCTTTGACGCGAATAGATTTACCTATAGAGTCTCCGACCAGGCTAGCGATTGGAGCAACTATTAGAAAAACTTCCCCTGGAAACGGGGGATTTTTTGTGGGATTTTGTTTGCTTGACGACCCCTTAAAACGCTGATATAGTATAAAAATCACAGGGACTGTGAAGATCGTTTTCAAACAAAAAAGGAGGAACAAAAATGGCTATTCCGAGTACACAGAAAAATATCCCGACTCAAACCCTCAAAGTCATTCCGAGCAAGGCCGTCCAGAGCCTAAGCGACGATGTTTTCGTTCCTGATACCTGCGCCAATTGTCCTGACTCTAGCTGTTGCACGGCTGCGAACGGCAGCTTCTGTGGAAGCTATGATGATGACCCGGATGGCGGATATTTGGACGATGTCTCCTTTATGGATAAGGCCTAGCCGTTATCCAATACCCTTGGCGGACAGCCAAGGGTATTTTATTGACAAAATGACGAAATGTTTGCATAATAAAAGAGTCTTCGGATGTAACTTACAAAACGAAAAGGAGTGATTATGATGAGTACCAACGTCCCGAAGAAAACCTATCCGAATGCAGAAACTGAGACCCGACAGAATCCTTTTGACAACATTGAAGATGAAGTTGTTGGCGTCGGCTTTGCCCCCGTCAATGGCGACAAGTATGTTCTCGACGAAGTCGTCGATGAGGATCCTATGAGTGGAGCAAGAATGGTTGCGTTTGTAACCCTGGTCAGTGCTGTTGCTGTCCTCGGACTTGCGGTTGCGGCAATCATCAAAATCGCTCACTGAGTTTATCTAAGCCCCGGATGAAGAAATTCTCCCGGGGCATTTTATTTTCTCTAGAAAATGTGATACTATTACAAGTAAAGCTATCGAGGGCATTCTTTTCGATTGGCCTCAGAAATTATTAAACTAAAGGAAAATATGGCAAAAGAACAAGTTACTGACCTATCAATGTACAGGAACATCGGTATTATTGCTCATATCGACGCTGGCAAGACTACCACTTCGGAAGCAATTCTTTACCGTACGGGTCTAAAGCACAAAATTGACCTAGTTAAGGGTGACACCGGTGGTGCTACTACCGACTGGATGGAACAGGAAAAGGAACGTGGTATTACTATTACTTCCGCAGCTGTTACCGCTTACTGGAAGGGTCACAAGATTAATATTATTGATACCCCAGGCCACATCGACTTTACCGCAGAGGTTGAGCGCTCTCTTCGCGTTCTCGACGGTGCTGTCGTGGTCTTCGATGGTAAGATGGGTGTCGAGGCTCAGTCTGAGACCGTTTGGCGCCAGGCTGACAAGTATGGCGTTCCACGCATCTGCTTTGTTAACAAGATTAACCAGATTGGTGGCGACTTCTATAAGTCTCTCGAATCTATTCGCAAGCGCTTGAGCAAGAATGCGTTCGCAATCCACTTGCCAATCGGCTTTGAAAAGGATATCTGCGGTGTTGTTGATCTTCTAAACATGAAGGCTTACACCTACAAGGATTACGCTGATCACGAGCTCGTTGAAGACGAAATTCCAGCAGATATGCTCGAAAAGGCTAAGAACTATCGTTCTATGCTTGTCGAGGAAGCTGTTCAGGCTGACGAAGCTCTCATGGAGAAGTTCTTCGAAGAGGGTGAAGATGCAATTTCTGGCGACGAACTCAAGGCTGCTCTCCGCAAGCGTGTTATCGATGGCCAGTTCTTCCTAGTTACCGGTGGTGATGGCCGTGGTGTTATCGTTGAGAAGGTTCTCGACCTTGTTACTGATTTCTTGCCAGCTCCAACCGATATTCCAGCAATTCTTGGTAAGGATCCAAAGTCCGGTGAAGACATCGTTCGCCATAGCGACGCTAAGGAGCCTCTAACTGCTCTCGCATTTAAGACTGCAACCGACCCATTCGTTGGTAAGCTTATCTTTATCCGCGTCTACTCTGGTAAGTTGACTGCTGGTTCTTACATTCTTAACGCAACTACCGGCAACAAAGAGCGCATCGGCCGCCTCGTTCGTATGTTCGCAGACAAGCGCGAAGATATCACCGAAGTTGGCGCAGGCGACATCGCTGCAGTTGTAGGCTTGAAGGATACCACTACTGGTACCACTCTCTGTGATCCAGCACATCCAATTCACCTAGAATCTATCGAGTTCCCAGAACCACCTGTATCTATCGCTGTTGAGCCAAAGTCTAAGGCTGATCAGGAAAAGATGGGTATTGGTCTTGGTAAGCTCGCTGAAGAGGACCCAACTTTCCGCGTTGAGACCAACGAAGAAACCGGCCAGACTATTATTTCTGGTATGGGTGAGCTTCACTTGGATATTATTATCGACCGCTTGAAGCGCGAATTTAACGTTGAATGTAACACTGGTGAGCCTCAGGTTGCTTACCGCGAAACCATTCGTGGTACTGCTGAAGGTCACGGCTTCCACAAGAAGCAGTCTGGTGGTCGTGGTCAGTACGGTGACGTTTGGGTCAAGTTTGAGCCAAGCGAGCCAGGTAAGGGCTTCGAATTCGTCGATCAGATTAAGGGTGGCGTTGTTCCTCAGGAATACCGCAAGCCAACCATGGAAGGTATCAAGGAAACCCTCGATGGTGGTGTTATCGCTGGCTTCCCAGTAATCGATGTTAAGGCAACCCTCTATGATGGTAGCTACCACGATGTCGACTCCTCCGAGCTCGCATTCCACCTCGCTGGTGTTCTTGCAACTCGCGAAGGTGTTAAGGCGGCTCGCCCAGTCCTTCTTGAGCCTGTCATGAAGATTGAAATCACCACCCCAGAAGAGTTCATGGGTGATGTTATCGGCGACTTGAACGCACGCCGCGGCCGTGTTGATAACATGGAAGATCGCGACAATGGCGTCAAGGTCATCTCCGGTTTCGTTCCACTAGCAAACATGTTTGGTTACACTTCTGACCTTCGTGGTATGTCTCAGGGTCGTGCAAACTCGACCATGGAAATCCACGGCTATGAAGAGGTTCCACCGAACATTGCTCAGGAAATCATCGAGAAGCGCAACTCTAAGTAAATAACGCTACAGAATCCGCTCGAAAGGGCGGATTTTTGTTGGTCTTACAGATTGACGCGCTACGCAAAGTATGGCATAATATCGCGTAACACCCTCACTGAGAGGGAGTTCCTTAAGAAAGCGAAAGCGTCACAATTTCGCTTGCAACAAAAACCGTACCATAAAGGAGGCTTTGTATGAGTACAAGAAGAGTTGCAAAGAAACGTGGAAAAGAGAAAAATCCGGACGAGCAGAAAAAGAACAAGCAGAGGAAGCCGAAGCCACCGAAGGCAAAAGTTCTTGCCAAAAAGGCGTATCAGGAACCTACTTCGGGCCCAAAGCATCTTCGCGGCAGTGTTGTCAGGTCGTATCGAGTTATGCGAGATGGAATTGAAATTGCAAAAAGCTCACCTGATGATCCCGAGCTCCAGGCGGTATTCTCGAAAGGTTTTAACGTCTCTGCTAATAAAAAGAACTATGGCTACCCCCTTGAGTTCAAGCAGGAGACGATTACCTTTATCGACCCCAAAACTGTTTGCGTGAGGTTCTGCAAAATGCTCGATACTCTCGACCTGAAAATGCAGGCCGCAATCGTTGAGACTAGGCACGATGAGCGCACGCCGTTTACGTGTATTCGACTGTTCATCCATGAGGCGAAGATTAATCCTATCTACAAATACGTTTCAAAGGAGAGCATTACGAATCCTGGCTACGGCGACAGTATCAGAACAATCGATGCTATTCTTGTCCTGGACTTTCAGAAATTCAAAAAGGACCAGAATATGCTTACAATCACGAGCATTAATCATGGCTTTGATCCCCCGAAGATTGTTAGCGAGAGTTATGAGGTGTCGGAGGAGTATATCAAAGTCGATTATGCGAACGGTTCGATTGCTATGGATTCGAGTGTGATTTATAGCATGTATTCTGCACTTAGAGACGATATTGACGACAGGCTTTCTAGGCATGCTGCTGAATATTTCGACGGCAGAGTGACCGACATGTACCTTCCTGCGATCGTGCGCAATTAAAAGTGTGCCCTCAATCACAAGATTGGGGGCATTTTTCTTGGGCTAAATGCGCGACGGTTCTTTATTGTCATGCTTTACATAAGATGAAAAATCGTATAAAATAACCACATACATAGCTTTGGGCTGGTTAAATATTAGCGCCCAAAATTATTAAATAATAAGGAGAAAATACAACACTATGGCAGATTTTGACCGTAGCAAACCGCATATCAATGTCGGTACCATGGGTCACGTTGACCACGGTAAAACTACTTTGACTGCTGCTATCACTGCTGTTCTTGCGAAGAAGCTTCCTTCCGAGATCAACAAGCCAGTCGCTTACGACCAGATCGATAACGCTCCAGAGGAAAAGGCTCGTGGTATTACCATCGCTACTTCCCACCAGGAGTACGAATCTGAAAAGCGTCACTACGCACACGTCGACATGCCAGGCCACGCCGACTACATTAAGAACATGGTCACCGGTGCTGCACAGGTTGATGGTGCTATCCTTGTCGTTGCTGCTAACGATGGTGCACTTCCACAGACCCGCGAGCACGTTCTCTTGGCACACCAGGTTAACGTTCCAAAGATCATTGTTTTCTTGAACAAGATGGACCTTGCTGATCCAGACCTAGTCGAGCTCGTCGAGGAAGATATCCGCGACCTTCTCGAAAAGAACGGTTTCGATCGCAACTGCCCAATCATCAAGGGTTCTGCAACCAAGGCTCTCGAAGGCGATGCTGCTAACGAAGATGCTGTTATGGAACTTGTTAAGGCTATGGACGAGTACTTCGATATTCCAGAGCACGATCTTGACAAGCCATTCTTGATGCCAGTTGAGGACGTCTTCTCCATCAAGGGTCGTGGTACTGTTGCTACTGGTCGTATCGAACAGGGTACCATCCACATCAACGACGAAATCGAAATCGTTGGTCTTAAGGAAACCCAGAAGTCTGTCGTTACCGGTATCGAGGCATTCCGCAAGACTCTCGATCAGGGTCAGGCAGGTGACAACGCTGGTCTTCTTCTCCGCGGTATTGAGCGCGAACAGATCGAGCGTGGTCAGGTTATCGCTAAGCCAGGTTCTATCACTCCACATACTGAGTTCGAAGGCCAGGTTTACATCTTGAAGAAGGAAGAAGGCGGTCGCCACACTCCATTCTCCAACGGTTACAAGCCACAGTTCTACTTCCGCACCACCGACGTTACTGGTGAGGTCGAACTTGAAAGCAAAGACAAGATCGTCATGCCTGGCGATACTGTCGCCTTCAAGGTCAAGTTGAACGCCCCAATCGCTATGAACGACAATGACCGCTTCGCTATCCGCGAAGGTGGCCGCACCGTCGGTTCTGGCGTTGTTACCAAGATTGTTAAATAATTACAATTTGTAACAATAAATAATCCTCCAAGCAATTGGGGGATTATTTTTATGCTAAAATAGATATAAGCATAAAAGGGAAGGATTGTTTTTAATGGAGGAAGAAAAACGCGGAAGCGGTGGACCTAGAATTTCTGGTTTTAGTACCCCTGTAGGAAGCTCTACGAAGAGGAAGCAGGAGTCTCCAGCTCAGAGAAGCGAGGCGATTAATCAGCAGAACCTCGCGCAGGATCAGCCTCATCCAGTTCATAAGCAAAAGCCAGTAATTGAACGTCGCGAGGTTAGTCAAGAGGAAATTACAGATTATCGCAAAAGGCGCAGCCGCAAGAATAAAACGTTTGCGATTTGCGCGATATTAGTGCTTGTAGTCGCTTCTGTATCTGGTTTTTTGCTATATCAGAAATTTAAGAAAGTTCAGTATGACGCAAATGCTTCCTACTATAATGATGCAATTCCGATTGTAGTCAATAATGGCCAAAAGTCCTTCTTGATTTCTCAGAGCGGCAATAAGATAAGCGCCGAATATGACCATATTGACAACTATACTGATGTCACAACCCTAGCAATCACCTTTAGTGAAGGTCAGTACGCTTATTCGATTTTGGACCTAAACGGTAAGGAAGTGGCAAAATCTAGTGAGTTAATCGAGAAAGTGAATGGTGGACATAATTACCTTTTGCACGAGGAGAATAAGGTCTATCTCGCCGATATTAATGGTAAGAAGCTAAACGAAGCCCCAATCGTTAACGCGAATAACAATAGCTACGAGTATGCACTCGTTCAGGGCGATACTAAGATTTCGCTAATCGATAAGAATGGCAAAGAAAAGTTTACGCGCGTTATTGAAAACTTCGAAGTAACTGCCTTCGATTATGCAAAGAATCCATACGAAGACATTTACTACTGCGCCATCGTATACTCGATGAGGAGCAGCAAGGAAATCAAGGTTTATAACTGTGAGACTTCCAAAGAAGTTAAAACTATTAGTGACACTGGCATCTATGCTGATTTCTATGACTCTGAGACGCCAATGCTTCAGACTGGTAGCAACTATTATTACTTCTACGGCAACGATGTTCTGTTCAGTTCGAACCAGCCTAGCATTGCGCGCTTGGGCGGCATTATTGAGACGACGGACGTAGAAGGTAAGACGGTCTACTTTGATCCTAAGAACAAGGAAATGCAGGATACCTATCCAACTCATACTTTGATTGCTCAGAATAAGTTGGATAAGACTACTGAGGTCGACGAGTCTTGCAACGTCTATGAGGTTCGCGAGAGTCAGAATTTGATTAATATTTGTGGCAATATTTACAGCGGCAATAATCTACTAAAGTTAGATTATGAAAACTACAAATACGAACTTTTGCCGAAAGAGCTTGCGGATTATCTAAAGTATCTCGGCAAGAATTTCATCGTTCGCACTAATGCGGGTACGGGCGCTAGAAGCATCTACGATATCGATGCGAAGGCTGCCGTGAAGAGCCTCGAAAATATCACTACGACCTTCAATGACGGCGAGGTAAGCAGCTTTGTCCGAATTAAGGGCAACACGGGCAGTCGTGTCTATTACAACCTAATTACGGATGAGACTATCGAGCTGACATCTACAGATGCGCTTAAACTCGGCGCTAATGACCTAACGGTAGAAATAGATGGCGAAACGCACTATTATAATAAGAGCGGTAAAGATATCTATAAAGTAAAGAAAGGAGAGTAATAATGTTCGAGGGGACGAGTGATTTGCTCATAACGATGATCCCGATCGTTATTCTCTTTGTCATTCTGGGCATCGCCATGGCTTACAAGCATGGCAAGGGTGCCAAACTGAATAAAAGTCAGGCCGAATCTAATGCTATCATTGAGGCTCAGGCCATGCTAGCAAAAATGCAGAAAGAACAGTCCGAAAAAGACGCTCAAAAGTCCGAAAAAGAGGACACAGTTGATGCGGAAGCCGACGAAAAGCCAATGTCGGAAAATGACGATTCTGAGGAAGAAAAATCCAAAGAAGAAGATAAGTCTGCTGAAGAGGAAAAAACTTTCGAAAAACCAGTTGCGGAGGCGCCAATTTCCGACACGACCGACCTTGAGCCAGACATTGACAAAAGCGCTACTGAATAGTACAATATTTTCATTATTAAACATGTGCTATAAAAACTCATGGACGTAATGTCTAGTTACATCTGAGGTTATATAGCAAGCAGAAAGGGTATAAAATGCCAGAAAAAACCGAAGGTCCACGCATTCGTATTCGCCTAAAGGCTTACGATCATCGTGTTATCGATCAGAGTGCAAAGCAGATTGTTGATACTGCTATCCGCACCGGCGCTAAGGTTAGCGGTCCAGTTCCTCTACCAACCAAGCGCAGCAGCTTCACTGTTGTTAAGAGCCCACACGTCTACAAGACTGGTGGCGAAGCATTCGAAATGAAGGTTCACAAGCGCCTTATCGATGTTATCGATGCAACTCCAAAGACCATCGATGCATTGCAGAATCTATCCCTCCCAGCAGGTGTAGATGCTGAAATCAAGATGTAATAAGTCTTCAAAAAATCCACTCCTAAACGGGGTGGATTTTTGTTGCTATCTTTCGTCTGTGAAGACCATGTTGTAGTAGATTGTCTTCATACGCTCGTCTGGATAATGCTGGTCGAGAAAAGCGTCGAGCGAGCTGTCGCCCACGACATTAAAGTGACGCTCGCTGTATCTGTATGTGGCGAGAATTGAGACGGCGAAGTTCAAAATCATAAAGACAAAGAGCACAAACCCGAGATGATTCATGATTCTGTAGTTAAGGTACTTTGTTGCTTTAGTAAGCTTCGGTGCGACTAATCTTAGGAAAATCATACCGACAAGCCCCCAGATGAGTGACATTCTCAGGCAGATTCTGCCATTCAGGTTGTATGGCATGCGTGAGTAGTCCCATGAAGTGCTCTTGAAGAATAATTCTTGAAAGAAGCTAAAACCATACTCTAGGATGGACCCGAGCAAGAAACAGATGATAAATTGCAGTAAGAAGTTCTTTTTGCCGATGTATTTATATAGGGCTAGTAGGCCAGCAACGGCAAATCCGTAAATAACCGTGAGTGGTCCCCAAACGAGCGAATAATGGTTATCCCAGTGACCAAAATTAATAACGCTCCAGAGCCCCTCAAATAAGAAGCCAACAGCGCTAAAAATCACAAAATACCAGGTTATCGTGAAAATGTCGAACTTATAGCTTTCGACTATTATGTTTTTAGTTTTTCCACCCATGTGATTACTGAAATTATAGCATTATATAAGCTGGAAAAGAATATGCTTGACTAAAATGCTCATTTATGATATTATACATATACTGATTACAAAAAAGTGCTGAAAGAGGCACATTTTTGTTTTCTGTTAAACATCTAGTTCTTTTTACAGACTGCCCAAAAAAATAAAGGAGATGGATTATTATGGGTACAAAAATTAACAAGAAGATCGCAGCAATGGCAGCGCTTGCAATTATCGCAGGCGGCCAGGGGACAAGACTGTTTCCAATTTCTAACGAGAACTGCCCTAAGCAGTTCTGTCCGTTAAATGCGGAAACTACATTCATCCAGGATTCAATCATACGCTTCGTCAAAGCAGGTATGGATCCTAAGAGAATCATTATTGTGGTTACCAACCAGAACCAGTACGACCTCGCTCTTAAGCAGACCGCAGGTCTTGGTGTGATTGAGCCCAATATCCTTCTCATTTCACCTAAGCATGATTATGCCGGAGCAATGATCAAGGCAGATGAGTATATCGAAAGAGTTTTCGGTGATACCATTGTCGTTCACACTCCTGCAGATCAGTTCGTTAACCGTGGTCCGAACTTCACTGATGCTGTTATTGCTATGCTTGAATCAGCAGACAGTACTCCGACAATCCTCGGAGTGGAAAAGCACGATATCAACACGATGATGGGTTGCGGACATGCGAAATACGAACCTGGCAAGGGAAATATTCGCAAGGTGACTGGTTTTATCGAAAAGCCTGATCGTCTGAAAGCGGAGGAACTGATGCGTGAAGGTGGGTCCAGAGTTAATACTGGTATCTGCGCATGGCGCACCTCTCATGTTCCGAAGAAGTTCAGAGGATACGACGAGCCTCTCAAGACCGACGTTCTTATGGACGAATTCCTCAATAGCGAGTCCCTCAATCTCGTTCTTGGCAAATTCGACTGGTTTGATTGCGGCACTCTCGATTCGTTCTGGCAGATTTCTGCTAAGACTCCGAATCATCAGAATGCTAGTTTTGAAGCAGCCGATGGCGGTTCTATTCATCGTGGCAACGATAGTAGAAGAAGTCTCTTCTTTACTATCCCTGGCGTTGAGCTCTTCGGATCTCACGTTAAGGATGCTGCTGTTGTTATTAACCGTATTGGTGACAAAATCGCAATCTGCGTTGTTGCACGCTCAGCATCACAGCTTGTCAGAAGCCTTGCAGAGGATTTCGAGAAAAACAAGGATATCCTTGAGCGCCACTTCACCCTCGATGGCGTTAACAACAGAGTCAGTCGCACTGATTGCTCGGACGAAATTTACTGCGGCTTTGTTGGCGTAAGTGACTACTCGGTTACAGTAATCAAGCTTCCGAATTCTCATTACGTTGTTTCTGTTTCTAAGGATTCAGTTGCTGCATAAGATCTTCTCGCACATTTTGGCGCTCCTCGCTTCGAGGGGCGCTTTTTCTTGCTTGTGTTAAAATATAAGCAGTATGTTCCCAGAAACAGATGTGCCCACTAGCACTAAAATCATCATCATTAGCTTTCCGATACAAGTTACGATAGCATATCTAATATTTAGAATTATCGTAAAGATTGCGCGGCACAAACAGAAGAAAACATTTACAGTTGAAGTAACTGGAACCTGTTGTTCGAACGATGGGGGGATATCTTACGCCAAGTCACACGGGCGGTTTTCATCAAACCGAAAATGGCCCCGGCGTTAGGCTTGGCATGGCGTTTTTTAAATTTGTGTATGATAAGAGAACATTTATTGTTAGTAATGGCTTTGCAAGCACTAATCAGCCGTATGCTATAGGTGATAAGGCCCAAATACTGATTGATCCGCACCATCCAGGTAAAGGTTATATCCTTGCCGACAAGGAATTAAAGAACTATTACAAAAAAGCATCGCAGACCCAAGACAGGAAAACTAATTTTATTGGCATGGTTGCCCTTGTGGCTTTTTATATCTTTTTCGTTTATATCGTTTGCTATTGGCAACCAAAGAGCTAATTCGGCGGCGCAGAACAAGGCTCTCGAAAAACCATCAAACCTCTTGTGTAATTATCTATTTTGTGCTATAATTACTCCCGTATATTAAACACGTCACACAGGCGTAAGAGGTACGGTCCGTAGATGAGAGAACGGAGACCACTCACAAGCCTGGTGATTTTAATGGGAAAGGACGCCCAACGATGAAAATCATCCTCGGCACCAAGATTGGTATGACCCAGATCATCGGCGAAGATGGTGTAGTTACTCCTGTAACTATCCTTCAAGCTGGTCCTTGCACCGTGACTCAGACTAAGTCGCAGGAAACTGACGGCTATAGCGCGGTACAGGTGGCTTATGGTCAGGGTAAGAATCTGAGCAAGGCCGTGTCCGGACACGTCAAAAAATCCGGAGCAGATATCAACCCTAAATATATCCGTGAATTTCGCGTTGATAACATCCCAGAAGATGTGAAGCTTGGTTCTGAGCTTACTGTCGCTGAGTTTACTCTCGGTGATAAGGTTCAGGTCACTGGCACCAGCAAAGGTAAAGGTTTCGCTGGTACCGTTAAGCGCCACAACTTCCAGGAATCACGCAATACGCACGGTTTCAAGGGCGACATTCGTAAGGTTGGTTCCATTGGTTCCATGTATCCGCAGAAAGTCTTCAAGGGCAAGAAGATGGCTGGCCGCATGGGTCATGACCGCGTAACCGTCAAGAACCTCGTCGTCGCTTATATCGACACCGATCACAATTTGATTGGTCTCAAGGGAGCCGTTCCTGGTCCAAACAAGGGCCTCGTAATGGTGGAGGGAAAGGACTAAGATGGCAGAGAAATTGAATCAAGACATTTTTGGTCTCAAAGTCGAAAATCATGAGCTCGTGAAATTAGCTTATGATACTTACCTAGCTAACTCTCGTAGCTCGCATGCGAAGACTCTCAAGCGCGGCGAAGTACGTGGTGGCGGTAAGAAGCCTTGGAAGCAGAAAGGCACTGGTCGTGCACGTTTCGGTTCGACCCGTAACCCTATCTGGCGCCATGGTGGTGTAGCATTCGGCCGTACCGGTAACGAAAACTTCACCAAGAAGATCAGCAAGAACGCAAAGCTTCAGGCAGTTCGCCAGGCTCTCTCTATGCAGAATGCTGACAAGAACATCGTAACTGTTAAGGATTTTGCTCCAAAAGATGGCAAGACCAAAGAAGCAGTTGCAATGCTCAGGGGTAACAAGCTCGAAGGTAACATCCTCTTGGTCGTTGCTGAGAAGAGCGAGAACATCCTACGCGCAACTAATAATATCAATACGATGAAAGTCGTCCGCCCAACTTATCTCAACGTTTTCGACATTCTCAATGCCGATAAGGTTGTTATTTGCGAAAGCGCAATGCCAGTCATCGAAAACTGGCTAGTCGGAAAGGAGAACGCCTAATGATCGTCCGTCCAATTCAGACCGAAAAGGCTTATCGCGAAGAAGCTAAGCGTGCTTATATGTTCGTAGCCGAAGATGGCGCCAGCAAGCAAGAAATTGCTAAGACTGTTGAAAAGCAGTACGGCGTTAAGGTTACCGACGTTCGCATCGCAATTCGCAAGGGCAAAAAGACTAAGTTTAGCCGTGGTAAGCACGCCTATCCTGGCACCACTACCCGCGCTGACAAGCGTATTGCCTATGTCACCCTCAAAGAAGGCGACAAAATCAAAATCTTCGACGAAGAAGTAGTTGAAGAAAACAAAGAAGACAAGAAAGCAGACAAGAAGGGAGATAAATAATGAGTATCAAAGCTTATCGCCCAACCACGCCGGCTCAACGTCAGAAAACCACTCAGGACTTCGATCAAATCACGACTCGTAAGCCAATGAAGAGCCTCCTTGCTAGCAAGAAGCAGCAAGCTGGTAAGAACAACTCTGGTCGCATTACGGTTCGCCATCGCGGCGGCGGCGTCAAACGCCACTATCGCTTGGTTAGCCATAACCTTCCAGCAGGTCTAAAGCTTACCGTTATGGAGATCGAGTACGATCCAAACCGCAGTGCACGTATTGCACGCGTCAAAGACCAGAATGAGGTTTACTACTACATTTTGGCCGACACCAATATGACTAAGGGTTCTGTTATCGAAACTGGTGCAGAAGCTGCTATTGAAACCAGCAACCGCATGCCAATCGAACAGATTCCAGTTGGTACTCAGATTTACGCAATTGAACTTACTCCAGGTAAGGGCGCACAGATGGTTCGCTCTGCTGGTGCAAGCGCACAGCTTATGGCTAAGGAAAATGGCTATGCTACTATCCGTATGCCATCCGGCGAAATGCGCAAGGTTCTCTGCACCTGTAGTGCAAGCATCGGTGTCGTAAGCAACGTTCAGCATCAGAACATCAAGGTCGGTTCTGCTGGCCGTACCCGCCGTAAGGGTATCCGCCCAACCGTCCGTGGTGTCGTTATGAACGCATGTGATCACCCACACGGTGGTGGTGATGGTGGCCGTCACGGTACTGGTAAAGCTCCACGCACTCCATGGGGTCAGCTCACTTTGGGTTATCGCACCCGTCACAATAAGAAAACTAACAAGATGATTGTTCGCAGTCGTCATGAAGGGAAGAGGAAATAGTCTATGTCACGTTCTCTAAAGAAAGGACCTTTCGTGGACTTCAAGCTTCAGAAGAAAATCGAAGCTCTCTCCACCGAAGATCGTACTATCGTCAAGACCTGGGCACGTCAGTCGACGATCAGCCCAGAGATGGTTGGCCGTACTATCGCTGTTCACAATGGTCGCATGCATGTTCCAGTATTCGTTACTGAAAACATGGTTGGCCACAAGCTCGGCGAATTCGCTCCAACCCGCAAATTTAAGCGCCATGGCGGCAAGAAGGCCGCTGAAGCAGCAAAGGGTGGTAAATAATTATGGCTACTAAGACTGCACACGCTTATATCAAAGGCATCGACAGCATGCCACGCAAGACTAACATCGTTGCTAGCCTTGTCCGCGATCGCTATGTCGCCGACGCTGTAGTTATTCTTGAGAATACTCCACGCCGCGCTGCAAAGGCTGTTCGCAAGGCCATCGAATCCGCTACTGCTAACTTGCTTCAGAGTGGCAGCATCGATACGAAGACCATCTATATCAACCGCATCTCTGTAACTGCCGGCACTCGTATGCGCCGCTATGTTCCAGCTAGCCGCGGTCGCGCACTTCCATTCGAGAAGATTTCTAGCAACCTCTTTGTCGAAGTATGCGGCGAAGAAAAAGCTAAGAAAGCTCCAGCTAAGGCTGAAAAGAAGGAAGACGCCAAAGCAGATAAGAAGGAGAACAAGTAATGGGTCAGAAAGTTAATCCCGTTAGCTACCGTCTCCAGGTTAATAAGAACTGGAGCAGCAAGTGGTTCTCCCGCAAGGCGGATTTCCGCAACTGGCTTATCGAGGACGTTAAGATCCGCGAAGTCGTTGAGAATCGCTTCAAGAATCGCCCAACCATCGATCGTATCAACATCGAGCGTAGTCCAAATCTAACTACCATCACTATTCGTACCGCTAAGGCTGGTGCTGTGATCGGTAAGCAGGGCGCGGGCATCAATGAGCTCAAGAAGGATCTCGAAAAGGTCACCAAGAGCCCACTTCGCATCAATGTCGAAGAAGTTAAGAAACCAGAACTCAGCGCAAAGCTCGTTGCCGAGAACATCGGCTTCCAGCTTGGCAAGCGTATGAACTTCCGCCGCGCCGTCAAGATGGCTTGTGCCTCTACGATGAACGCTGGTGCTAAGGGTATCCGCATTGAGGTCTCTGGCCGTCTCAATGGCGCAGAAATGAGCCGCCGCGAAAAGTTCATTGAAGGCTCCGTCCCTCTACACACTCTTCGCGCTGATATCGATTTCTACGTCGAGCACGCAAAGACGATCGCTGGTATCGTTGGTGTTAAAGTTTGGATCTACAAGGGGGAGAAATAAATTATGGCACTTACACAACCACGCAAGGAAGCGCACCGCAAGGTTCGCAAAGGCAAGAACACTGGTACCGCTAGCCGCTGTAACTATGTTGCATTCGGCGAATGGGGCCTACAGAGCCTAGATAACGAACGTGTTAACGGCCGCCAGATCGAGGCAGCCCGCCAGGCAATCACCCGCTACGTTAAGCGTGGTGGTAAAATCTGGATCCGCATCTTCCCACACACTCCAGTTACTAAGAAACCTTTGGGTGTTAAGATGGGTAGCGGTAAAGGTGAACCACAGTATCACGTAGCTAAGGTTAAGGCTGGTACCGTCATGTTCGAAATCGCTGACGTTACTGAAGAGCAGGCAAAAGAGGCACTTCGCCTAGCAAGCCACAAGCTCCCAGTACGCTGCAAGATCATCTCTAAGGAGGAGCTATAATATGGCCAAGAAAGCAACGAAAGAAGCTAAGACCGTAAGCAAGCTTCCACTTGATGAACAGTTGAAGGCAAAGAAGGAAGAGCTACTTATCGCCCGCCAGGGCCTAGGCTCCACCCTTCAGAACCCACATCACATCAAGGCTTTGAAGAAAGATATTGCACGTATCTTAACGCAAATTAATGCCACGAAAGGAGATAAATAATGGCACGCACCCTCACTGGAGTAGTCTCCTCCGACAAGCGTGACAAGACCATCACGGTCATGATCACCTCTCGTGAGACCCACCCACTATATCGCAAGCAGTACACTATTACGCGTAAGTACACTGCACATGACGAAAAGAACGAAGCCCATGAAGGCGACACCGTCATGATCGAAGAAACGCGCCCAATCAGCAAGACCAAGACCTGGAGTCTAGTCAAGGTTCTCGAGAAGAGCCATGGCAAGGTCGAGCTTAAAGATGAAGTCACTCAGGTCGAGAGCGACGATGAAAAGGAGAATAACTAATGATTCAGCAAGAAACCCGCTTAAAAGTTGCCGATAACAGCGGCGCCAAGGAACTTGGTGTTATCCGCGTCCTCGGCGGCACTCGCGCTCGTTACGCTCACGTTGGTGATATCGTAACCTGCAGCGTTAAGGAAGCTTCTCCAACCGGAAGCGTCAAGAAAAAAGCCGTAGTCAAAGCTGTCATCGTCCGCACTCGTCAGCAGATCCGCCGCAACGATGGTTCTACCATTCGTTTCGACGAAAACGCAGCAGTGCTTGTCAACGAAGACAAGACGCCAAAAGGCACTCGTGTCTTTGGTCCAGTTCCACGCGAACTCCGCGACAAGGGCTTTACTAAAATTATCAGCCTTGCACCGGAGGTACTATAATGGGAACTCGTATTAAGACTGGCGACCTCGTAAAGGTCATCTCTGGCTCTAACAAGGGCCAGACTGGCAAGGTCGTCAAAGTAAATCCAGCCGAAGAACTCGTTTACGTCGAAGGCCTCGGCAATCGCACCCGCCACATGCGTGCTAACATGTATCGCCAGGGCGGTAAGAAAGATATTCAAGTCGGCATCCATGCAAGTAAGGTTGCTCTCGTCGTCGACGAAAAGTCTGGTAAGACTAGCCGCATCGGCTTTGCCAAGAACGACGAAGGTAAGACCGTACGCATCGCCCGCCAAGCTAACAATAGGGAGATTAAGTAATGGCCGAAACTAAATATGAAGCTCGTCTAAAGACTGAGTACAAAGATAAGATCAAAGCTGAGCTCATGAAGGAACTCAAGCTCGAGAACGTTAATCAAGTTCCACAGCTCGAGAAGATCATCGTTAGCTCCGGCGTCGGCAAAAAGCGTGACGATAAGCGCTTCGTCGAAACCGTCCAGTTGACTCTTACCAAGATTACTGGTCAGGCTCTCACTAGCCGCAAGGCAAAGAAGTCTATCGCACAGTTCAAGATCCGCAAAGGTATGGGCGACCCTGTTGGTTACCTCACCACTCTTCGCGGTGACAAGATGTATGAATTTGCTGATCGCCTCATCAATGTTGCTTTGCCACACGTTCGTGACTTCCACGGCGTTCCACGCAAATCTTTCGACGCTAAGGGCAACTACAGCCTTGGCTTGAAGGAACAGACCGTCTTCCCAGAAATCAGCTTCGAAGATGCAGCTGTGCTCCATGGTATTGAGATTACCTTTGTTATTAAGAATGGTACGCCAGAAGGTAGCGCTAAGCTCCTCGAGAAGTTTGGCATGCCTTTTGAGAAGGAGGCTAAGTAATGGCTAAGAAAAGTGCTGTTCTACGCGACGAAAAGCGCCGCAAGATGTACGAAAAGTACAAAGCAAAACGCGAAGAATTAAAGGCTGCCGGTGACCTCGAAGGTCTCCAGAAGCTTCCACGTAACGCAAGCGTCACTCGCTTGAAGAACCGTGATATGCTTGATGGCCGTCCACGTGGCTACATGCGCCGCTTCGGTCTAAGCCGCATTAACTTCCGCGAAAAAGCAAGCAAGGGCGAAATCCCTGGTGTAACAAAGAGTAGTTGGTAATAGGAGGAAAGGAAAGATATGTCTATTCAAACTAGCGATCCAGTAGCTGACCTCATTACGCGCATTCGCAACGCAATCGCCGTTGGTAAAAACGAAATCCGCGTTCCTACCAGCAAACTCAAACTTGCGGTAGCCGAGAAGCTACAGAAGATTCACTACCTAGATACGGTAGAAATCGAAGAGGCTAAGCCTCGCAACATCTTGCACATCGTCATCAACAAGGCTGGCGAAAATGCTACGATCAATGAAATCTCCAAGGTTTCTACCCCAGGTCGCCGCATCTACGCTGGCGTCAGCGAAATTCCTAAGGTCAAGTCTGGCCGTGGTACCGTTCTCGTTTCTACGAGCAAGGGCATCATGACTGGCCAAGAGGCTGTTAAGAACAAGCTCGGTGGCGAAATCCTCGTCAAGGTTTGGTAATCCCACCTCGGCAGCAAAGAATCCCCAGAAATGGGGATTTTTTGTGTTTTGGCGAATTTTCTCAACGGTTATCCTTATCTTATGCTAAAATCATAAGCAGGAAAGGAGGTAAAAGAGCTAGAAGTCTAGCTCCTGCTAGAAATAGCTCGATAATTAGCAGCATAATTCGGGATTTTATGGACAATACTGTAACTGGAATACATGAAGATAATCTAAATGCTCTAAGTATAGAAGTTCTCGATAGAACCGACAGGATATCTGAAATTTTCCAGAAAATAGATTCATGCATGGAAAGATTGACGAGCGCATATCAGGGTTCGCCTTGCGACCAACTGACTGTTCGCTACGAAGGAATCAAGAGTAAATATCCACTCGTTAAGGAGAATATTCGCGGATATGCTACTGATTTCACGACGCTAGTGGCGAAGGTCAAAGAAAATGACAAGTACCTGGCGCAACTATTCCGTAATGCAAGTGAAAATCTGAAAAGCACTACAAAGAAAGAAATTATAAATAACGAAGGAGAAGAATAATGCCTCTAACTATTTCAGGCGCAACCGTTGGCTACGACGCCGAAGGTATCAGCACTCTATTGGACAGAGTTCGCGCTGATGTTATTAACGCTTCAAAGGAAGAGCTTCGCAAGAACCTCGCCAACCTCGAAACAAGCGTTGATGCTATCTGGCAGGGTCATTCCGAGGAAGTTTTCAAGGAAAACATGGCAGAAGACGTTGATAGAATCTGCTCGTCTCTGGATACTCTCTATGCAAATCTAGCAAGCGAGATTAGCCAGATTGGTGTCCGCATGGCAGAAATTGATAACAACTTGGTTAAAGAGAAATAAAAGGAGTAGCTAAACATGGGAAACCTAGGAAGTGCAGCTGATCTCATTCAGGACAACACTGCCGATATTAAGGAAATCTTGAGCAACGCTGACGAGAAGATTACTTCTGCAGTTGGTAGTGGCTTTAATGGCGGCTTTTTCTCTGAAAACAATGCCGCAAGAATTGCTGGTGATGGTGCAGCATTCGCAGGTATGGACTCCAAGAATATCCATGAGTTTGCACGTGCCGTCACTACCTACAAGCAGCGCGCATACGAAGTTCTTAACAAGTTCAACACTCAGGAAGGTCCAATCTTGAACGCTCTTAAGGGTGATGTTGCTACTGCTGTTCAGCAGTTCTTCTCCGATGCTAAGAAACTCTCTGAGGCATACGTCAACGCTATTGAAGTTGAGTCCAAGAGAGTTATGGAAGCTAACAAGAACTGGTTGGAGACCACCAAGAAGCTCAGCGGCGATATCGATATCGACTCTGGTGCTCTTGCTGGCGCAGCGGGCTCAATCAAGCTAGACTAATACGGTTAAAAGATGGCTTCAATTCAAGATCTTCAAAACGATATTGGTCGCTATACGACTCTCAAAGACAAGCTAAATAACCTAGCTAGAGAGCTTGAATATTCCGCCCAAAGAACGGGCGCTTCGAGCAACCTCCTAGCTAGCGAGTTTAAGGTCAACAATGAGTCGTCAAAAGTCTCAGATAGGCAGGCCGCTCTTAAGTCAGATATGGCCTCGACTGTGGACTATTTGCGAGCTACGGTAATCCCTGCGATTGACGAAGCAATTGCTGGCGCAAGGAGCGAGATTGCCTACCTTGAAGAGCAAGAACGACAACGCAGAGAAGCCGAAGAACGCAGGCAACGCGAAGAGCAGGAACAACGCGAGCGCGAAGAACGCGAGCAGCGTGAACGCGAAGAGGAAGAGCGTCGCAGGCGTGAAGAGCAATCCCGAACTCGCAGAAGGTAAGCTCAAAAACCGTAAAAAATAACTGGAGAATAGCAAAAATGATTACATATATCGACACGACGGAAGTAGAAAGCATTGCTAACGAGCTACAAATGCTCGCCGGCGATCTTGATGCTGAGTTCGATGCGCTATTCTCCAGGTTCGAGAAGGTGCCGACCGTCTCCAAAGAATGGGTTGGCGGCCAGGCAAACTTCTACTTCCAGAAAATTTCTCAAGACAAGCAGCAATATAAGGATATGGCGGAAGCTATCCGGCAGCTTGGCTCTGAGCTAAAGAACGAAATTAAAGATTTTGAAATCGCAACCCAAAACAATAACAAGGATAAATAAAATGAGCAAAGTCTATTATCCAGAAGAAGGTCTCGTAGAGCTAACGAGAGCAGATAACGAAGAAGCTTCTCGCACGCTCGGCAATGCGATTTCGATGTGTAACTTTGATATTCCGTGGAATTTCAGATTTAGGGATTATCTAAATGGCTTGAGAAATACTCTGGATGGGTATAATAATAGATTAAAAGAAGTACGCGAAGATATCGCAAGGGCGGACGGCGAGTTTACGGCACTTTCTGACCGCGCAAGGGCAAACATTGACGCTATGGAGCCTGTAGATATTAAAAAACGCGAGCAATTAATACAATGAACGAAGAAGAAAACGCATTATATATTAATCACGGCGACAATGTGCCGAATGGCAAGGACGATACTGTAACTGAAGAAGTGCAGCAAATCCAGGAGCCAGTAGAAAAACCAGTCGAGCCAGAGGCTATCGAAGAGGTTGAAGAAGCCGCCGATGAGAAGGCTGAGGCAGAAGCAACTGTCGAGGCTAGCGAAGAGTCTGAGCCGGAAACAGCGATAGAGCAAGCCGAAAACGAAGAGGTGAATACTGAAGAGACGGAAGCCGAAGAGGCGGATGTCGAGGAAGAAGTCGAAGATGACTCCGCTGATGCGCTAGACGATATTCAAAAGAAAATTATGAGTTATCCTCTGCCAACCCCAGAAGTTGGTAACATGGATCCGATCCAGCCACAGCAAGACAAATAAGCATAAAAAAGGCCCGGGCTCATTGAGTCCAGGCCAATTTTTGGGGTTACTTCTGACCATAGAAGTCGAACTTGCCATAGTCGCAGTCGATCGTTACGGCTTCAGCAAACTCATCAACGGGTATGCCGTCCTTGAAAACTTCCTTGCTGCCGTATCCGCTAAGATCATAGACCTTTGCGTTTCCGCCAAGCCTGAAAGAGACGCCGCAATCAACGCCGTAAGTGCTTACGAAGGTAGCTCCTGTGACAGAATCCTGCCATCTGTAGCCAGTCGTGTACACTTTCTTGAAACGCTCGTAAAGGTTAGAAGAAAGCGTGAAGGACTTGTCGAAATCCTCGGCCTGAGCTGCATCGAATGCGTAACAGGTGTAGATTGTGTCACAGAACACGATTTTGCCTGCGAGCGGGCCGGTACAGGTTGAAATATCAACTGTCCTTCCCGTGGGTGCTTCAATTCCAGCTGCGTCGTCGAAAGACTTAGCGATGGAGTTGAAATCGGTAGCAGTAGTGCTTCCTTCGTCAGCCTGAGCTGTCGGTGCGCTGCTTGAGAGCGAAACTCCTGCAAAGATGCCGCAGGAGAAAAGGGTGAGGGCTGCGATTGTTGTAAACATTTTTTTCATGGTGAAAACCTCCTTGAAAAGATCAATCGTTCCAAAAACTCGGAACAGTCGTACATATATTGTATCATACTAATGCGATTATGTCAATAGATAAGCAGTAGCGGGAAGGTCTCCGAGTAGTGCCAAATCGTTGCGAATTATAAGCAAAAACACTATAATCAAAATAACTACTTATGTTTATAAATAAGGGTATTGGGCAAAGAAACGAGCTTTTTCGTCTCGAGAAGGAAGCTTCTAGAAGGAGCAGCCTATGATTATTCGTGTCTTTAATGATACTGTCAATTTTGTCCAAGAACTTTCCGCTACGTCTAGCAGCATGTACCCGATCTACATCAAGGGTAATATTTTGGCTAATATTATTTCTGAAGCTAATGACTGGGTTATTAAGCTTTCGGATAGTTATTATGACGCTGAAACCAAGCAGGATACTGTAAAGCTGCAACAATGCAAGACCTACAGTATTATCTCTAGGCTTACGAACGAGTGTTTTTATCTTGTTGTGAGTCCGCGTTACTATATGGAAAGCGCTTTCTTTGAGGTGCCACCTCAGCTAACAATTGGCAATGCTCAGAATTGTGATATTTTCTGCCCGACACCGAACAAGAATCTAGAAACAATGAGCTTGTCCTATAATGGTCAGACTTGGATTGCGAATACGAATTCTAGGAATTTCTTCGTAAATAATAATCGAATCATGCCAGGCCAGAAGATTAAGACTGGTGATTATGTTTTCTTCTATGGTCTTAAAGTAGTGTTTTTGAGGCAAGGCATTATTCTCAACAGCCCTAGCCAGCTTTCGAGGATCAATCAATCAAGATTGAAGCCTATTGAACATCATCAGTTGCCGGCGCCAACCAACTTCGATTCTAACCTTGAGACCGACAATGAGCCACTATATAAACCAGAGGAATATTTCTATAAAGCCCCGCGCTTCAATTACGGCATCGAGGAGGCTGTTGTAGAGATCGATGAGCCGCCGGAGCCACAGCAGCCACAGCAAACCTCGGCAATCACTTTAATTGGCCCGCAGATTACGATGGCTCTTACGACCTCGCTTTCTGTTGCAACTATGCTCATTTCTTATACGTCGAATAGCTATAATGATCGCGGCGCGATTGTCGTGATTTTGCCGATTGCTGGTATGGTGATTTCGGTAATTGGCATGATAATGTGGCCAGCTATCGCAAGGCGTATCACGAAGAAACGCCTCAAGGCTCGCGAAGAAAAGCGCCAGCGCAAGTATAACGAGTATCTCAGTCATAAGCAGCAGCACATCGCCTTTATCAAGGATGTTCAGAAGCAGACTTTGCTCAACAATAATCCATCGATCGACGAGTGCGCTAGGATCATTGAGTCGAAGGACGAGAGGCTTTGGCAGCGCAATATTGACCATGAGGACTTTTTGAATGTCAGGATTGGTCTTGGCAAGGTATCGACGAAAATCCAGATTAATCGTCCGCCGGAGAGGTTTTTGATTGATGATGAAGATAATCTGAGACTTGAGCTTAAAAAGATCGTTAATGACTCACTCTTCATTGAGGATGCCCCGATTACTTACAGTCTCACGGATAAGATTATTAACGCAATTACAGGCGACGACGACCTAATCGATAGGTTTATAGAGGCGATTTTGCTTCAGATTTTGACCTTCCATTCCTACACGGACCTAAAAATCGTTGTATATACAAAAGATTCTAGTAAATGGGATTATCTAAGGTCCGCACCGCATTGCTGGAACAATGACCGCACGACTAGATATTTCGCCAGTTCGATCGAAAAACTCTCGATTATCTCAACCGAGCTTGAGAAGGTTTTTGACGCCCGCAAGGTTAACGACGAAGAGGTAAAGAAAGAAGATGATGGCGAGAAGAAGCAGGGCGACACGGACTTTAAGGATTTCCGCCCGTACTATCTTTTCTTTATCGACGATATGGCTGCCGTTAGGAACGTGCCGATTATTAACAAAATCTTGCACTATAAGAAAAACCTAGGCTTCTCGATTATCACGATTGCTCAGAGCATTTCCTTGCTCCCAAACGAAACCTCGGACTTCATTAATATTTCGAAGACTCAGTCTGCGGTTTTGACGGCTAAATCCAGAAAGAAAGAGGACAGCTTTGCGGCAGACTTGAGTAATGGCACGGTTGATATTCGCGCATGCATCCAGAGACTTGCAAACATTCCGATTAGGGCCGAAAAGAGCAAGTTTGAATTGCCGAAATCTTTGCCGTTCCTCGAGATGTATGGCTGTGGTCGAGTTGAGCAGTTGAATAGCTTGGCCAGGTGGAAAGACAATGACCCTACCAACTCCTTGTTGGTCCCAATTGGTATTGATCAGAATAACGAACCCTTCGGCATGGATATTCATGAGAAGGCTTATGGTCCGCACGGTCTTATTGCCGGTACGACTGGTTCTGGTAAGTCCGAATGGATTGTGACCTATATTCTTTCGCTTGCGGTTAACTTTAGTCCGAATGAGGTCCAGTTCGTCTTGATCGACTATAAGGGTGGCGGCCTCGCGAAGAGCTTTGAGAACTCTGAGCTTGGCATAAAGTTGCCACATCTAGCTGGAACGATTACGAACCTTGATAAGTCGGAAATTTTCCGCTCGATTTCTGCTATTGAGTCGGAACTCAAGCGAAGGCAGGCTATCTTTAACGCGGCACGCGAAAAGCTCAAAGAAGGCTCGATGGATATTTACAAGTATCAGCAGCACTATCGCAATGGTGAAGTCGATGAGCCGCTTTCTCATCTCTTGATTATCTGTGATGAGTTCGCCGAGTTGAAGCAACAGGAGCCGGACTTTATGGATCAGCTCATTTCGACTTCTCGTATTGGTCGTTCGCTTGGCGTTCACTTGATTCTCGCAACACAGAAGCCTACTGGCGTCGTCAATGATCAGATTTGGTCCAACTCTAAGTTCAAGGTCTGCTTGAAGGTCCAAAACAAGGGTGACTCGAATGAGGTTATCAAGAAGCCTGACGCGGCATTTTTGAAGCAGACCGGTTCATTCTATCTTCAGGTTGGCAATGATGATTACTACAATCTTGGCCAGGTAGCATGGGCGGGCGAGAAATACTATCCGTCGAATACTGCAAGACATAAGGTCGACAATGCAATTGAATGTATTGACGATATTGGCCACGTCACGAATACGATCAAGCAAGAGGAAGAAGCTAAGCAGAGCCAAGGCGAGCAGTTGCTCAATGTTGTGAGCTATATTTCGAATCTAAGCTCCAAGATTACGATTAAGAGCAAGCAGCTATGGCTCGAAAACATTAAACCGATTATTTTGCTATCTGATTTGCGCAAGAAATATAATGTTGGCGCAAGTGAAAAATATACCTACAAGACGATTATTGGCGAGTACGACGAGCCGCGCAGACAGGAGCAGGGCCTCCTCAAGGTAGATTTGGCTGCCGGTAATATTGCGATTATGGGCAAGTCCGATGGTAGCATTGATAAGCTGCTCTCGGCTATTATCTGGTCTAGTGTTAGTGAGCGTACGCCAGCGGAAATTGCCTTCTATGTAATTGATTTTGGTGCCGAAACGCTCAAGAAGTTTGCAAAGTTCCCTCAGGTTGGCGAAGTTGTCTTCCAGAACGAAATTAATAAGGTTGCGGGTATTTTGAACATGATCTCCGAAGAGGTTGATCGCCGCAAAGAGCTCCTATCTGAATATAACGGTTCCTTCGATTTTTATAACAAGAACTCTGGCCAGAAGCTCAATCTTATGGTGGTGATTATCAATAACTATGAAATCTTCACCGAGACGCTTCCAAAAACTCAGGACTTAATGGCCGAATTCTTCCGTGACGCGCCGAAGTATGGCATCATCTTTATCATTTCGTCGAATACCCTGAATGGCATCAGTGGCCGTCTGCTGCAGTTCTTTAGCAACTTTATCTTAATGCAATTGCCAGACGATACGCAGTATCGCGCAATGTCCGACTGTCGCCGTGGTCTTATCCCTAAGAAGGTGATAGGTTGTGGTATTTGTAAGCTCGATCCGGCACAGGTTGATAGCTACTGTGAATTCCAGACGGCGCTAATCGACACTGAAGAACGTGAGCTTAAGACAATTAAGGCCTTTGCTAATCAAAGCGTCGATTACTACAAGTGTAAGGTTAAGCAGCTTGCAAAGATTCCAGAAGACTTGTCGAGTAACGACCTCATTAATCATATTTCGACTCTATCGAGCGTGCCGGTCGGTATCAATTTGTACGAGAAGAATCTTGCCGAATACGACTTTACGGCCAAGAAGCTCCACGTTATTACGAGCAAAAATCTCCAGCAAAATATGGAGTTCATCTACGCGCTTGCGGCTTTGCTTTCTAAGGTTCAGAACACTAAGGTTCGCGTGCTCGATTTGATTGGTCTCTTTAAGAAGCCTGTTATTGATATTCAGAAGTTTGACCAAGATCCGAACGTGGTCTTTGCGGCGCTCGCAAGAGATGCTGAAACTAGGACAGACGCGCAAGACTGGGGCATTAACTTTATCATCGGTGCCGGCCAATTTAAGTCGATATTGACCGAGGCTGGTGCAGGCATGTTCGAGAGTCTCTTTGAGAATGTGCCAAAGAGTAAGAAGTCTATTTATATCCTTGTCGACAATTACGAAACTATCCGCAACCTTAAGCTTGAGAAGTGGTATCGCGAGACGGCGGTTAACGATGGCTTCTGGTTGGGTCCAGGCCTTGAATCGCAGAGCATCTTTGATAATATCGAGCCAAGCTCAGAAGACGTTAAGCTCAATTACCATGGCCTAGGCTTCATGATTTCTGGCAACGAGTATCAGGCTATCAAGACAATGATGGATAAGGACGAATAATGGAATACAAAGTACTAGTTAAAATCTATGTTCCGCAGGTCGAGCAAAATTACGAAGCGTATATTCCAATCAACAAGACCATCGCTGAGGTGTCGCTGCTTATTATCAAGATGATTAACGGCCAGTTCAAAAAATTCCCTAAAGATCAGAGAATTGATATTGTCGACAGAAATACTGGCCTGCAGTATCCAGACGCAGAACTTGTCAGAAATTTACCAATCAAAAACGGAACCGAATTAGTAATCGTTTCTTAAATCACTTCATTCCGTCAGGAACGGTCCAGCCACGATCCTTCATCTGCTGGACTTGTTTTTGTTTGTCCTTTGAAGCCTTGATCGCATGTTTGGCGCCAAAGACCATGGCGACGCGTGCCATATAACGACTCTCGATGATGTTGAAAGGCAAATAGAAAATACTGCCAAACCACCAAATCTTAGCAAACCAGAAAATCGCAAGCACGCCAAAATACCAGCGACCGATCAGAATCAGCCATAGAATAAACGCTGCTAGTACACAGTAGCTGACAAAACGCCAAAAGCGCATAAGGCCAATATCGATAATCTCAACAACATCAAAATGAGCGCGGCTTTGGCTGCGAATTGCATTTTTGGAAGCAATGGCGCAAACTAGCCACCAAATAATCAAAAAAGCTACATAGATACCAGCGACCGGAAGTAAGATTTTTAATAAGTCCATAAAGATATAATAACACTAGCGGCCAACTTGCGAAAAAGCACAAGCTTAACGTATAATATTACTATGAATCCTAATGGTCAAAACGGGAACAATAACTCTTTTGGGGGTGCGCCAAATAATAATTTTGGGCCACAGAATAACCCTCAGCCAGTAAACAACCAGCCTATCGCAAATACCTTCAGCGATATCAACAGAAACGAACAGTACAATCCAAACAACTTCTTCAAGCCAGAAGATTTAGAGACTGATAATCAGGCGCCAACTTTTGCTGCCCCTCAGGCAAATTTCCAGCAGCAAGCGCCGCAGATGCAGACTCCAATGCAGCCAAGCATGCCACAAATGCAGCAGCCTATGGCTCAGCCAATGCAGACCATGCAGCCAATGGGGCAACCAATGCAGCAGGCGCAACCAGTAATGCCACAGATGCAGATGCCACAACCGGTTCAGGCTACGCCTACAATGCCGGCCCCTCAGCCAGCGCAGGCTCCTGTACAGAAGAAGAGTCATGCTCTCGAAATCGTTTTGATCGTATTTATCTTCTTGATTGGCGCAGGCGCAATCGGTGGCGCCGCATATTGCCAGAGTCAGTACTCCGCACTAGACAGTAAGGTTAGTAGTGAAACCAGTATCAAGGTTAGAGAAGCTAAGGAAGCTCAGAAAGAGATTGACGATAAGGCCTACGAGATTCGTAACGCTAGCGAGCTGAAGGAATTCACTGGCCCAAGCGACTTCGGCGCAATCACATTTAAGTATCCAAAGAACTGGAATATCTACCTAAAGAATAACGACGATAGCAATCCGGGATACGAGGCTTACTTCTCGCCAAACTACGTTCCTCCGACAACTGGTGAATCGGTATTTGCGCTTAGCTTCAAGATCGAAAGCCAAGACTACAACACTTACATGAAGAAGTTTGAGCAGAAAAAGCTTTCAAGTACGAGCGCATTTAGCATCAATGGTCTATCCGGCTCAAAGATTATGGGTAAGCTTGACGAAAAGCAAGACCAGCCAAACGGCGCAGAGGTTGTACTACAAATCAATAACTACGTCGCAGTAATAAGGACCTACGATTACGACTTATATGGCACGGAATTTGACGCGATTTTAGCCGACTTGGCAAGCGCAAATTACTAGGATTAACAGAGGACGGACTAACCGTCCTCTTGATTTTTGTTGCTGCTTATGCTATAATATATGCATAAATTTTTGCTCTTTAGGAGGGATTACATGTTGTTAAAGACTTATCAGCCCATCGAGGTTTACGAAATGCTTATGCGTGACGGCGTGTTCATCTGTGACCCAAACAATGAGAATTGCTTTACCTATGGCGACGTGACTGGAAAGCTCGACCACGCATACGGCTGGCTTATCGAGAGAATGAAGGAAACAATTCCTCGCCCCGATGGCGTAACGTCGCCGATTTGGGCTTGGTACAAGCATTTGCCTTTTGAAGAGACAGACTGGAGTGGTAAGAATCAGAAGATGGCAAAGATCATTCTTCAGATTCCCGACGACGAAGTACTCCTTACTGACTACGATGATTGGCACAATGTACTGAATGGCGCCCCGATCGTATACCAGACTGATGGTATGTCCGATGAAGAATGGGAGATGCGTTTCGATAAGTACTTTCGCGACCAGCTGCTGACTGAGGCAACTTGGGAAAGCGTACTTCTTGATATTGAGTCAGCAAAGCTGCGCTCAAACGTGCAGGCCACCTTCTGGATGCTCAAGAAGGAGTACATTAGAGCAGTGAGATTCTTTGAAACTAATCCTACCAAGAAGAATGGAGCCTCGTGAGAGGCTCTTTTTCTTGCAATTTCTCCCTAGATATGATAAAATTGCGAAGATATTATTAACAAAAGGAAAGTATGAGTCGTATCGGAAAACTACCTGTAGACATCCCTGCAGGCGTGACAATTACGGTCGGCGACGAGAATATCACTGTCGCTGGACCAAAAGGCACGCTTGAAGTTCCTGTCCAGGAGAACACCCAGACTAAGGTCGAGGGTAACCAAGTAATCGTAACGCGCAAAGACGACGAGCCAAAGTCCCGTGCTTGGCATGGTCTTCAGCGCGCACTTATCAACAACGCAGTTGTTGGTGTCACCAAAGGCTTCGAGAAGAAACTCGAAATCAACGGTGTTGGCTTCCGCCTAAGCGGTGATCCAAAAGAAATCGAAATGGCACTAGGTTTTAGCCATCCTGTCAAATACAAAGCACCTGAAGGCATTGAGCTCAAGGTCGACAAGATGACCATCACTGTTTGTGGCATCGATAAGCAGTCTGTTGGCCAGGTCGCCGCAGAGATCCGCGCACTCAAGAAGCCTGAACCATACAAGGGTAAGGGTATCAAGTACGCTGATGAAGTTATCATCCGTAAGGCCGGTAAGGCAGGAAAGAAGTAAACCATGAAAGCAGAATTTAGAGCAAATCGCACTCGTGCAAAGATTCATGGCACCGCTGAACGCCCACGCCTTAGCGTAAATATCAGCAACAAGCACATCATCGCTCAGATCATCGATGACGATAAGGGTGTAACCCTAGCTTATGCAACCACCGTTGGTAGCAAGGAAAAGGGTTCCAAGACCGAACTCGCAACTAAGATCGGTAGCGAAATTGCAAAGAAAGCTAAAAAAGCTAAGATCGAAAAGGTCGTCTTTGACCGTGGCGCACGCCTCTACGCAGGTCGCCTAAGCGCTCTCGCAGACGCAGCACGCAAGGAAGGACTGGAGTTCTAATATGGAAAACAAGCAACCAAAAGTTATTAACGAAGCAGGCTCCACTCGCCTCAACAAAGAAGCAAGCGCAGCAAAAGAAGCTCGCGAAAATAACTTCCGTGGTCGTGGCCGCCGCGACAATCGCCGCAACCGCCGCGCAACCGAAGAAGTAAAGAAGGAATTTGATTCCGTAAATATCAGCATCAACCGCGTTAGCCGCACCGTTAAGGGTGGCCGCCGCATGCGCTTCCAGGCACTCGTTGCTGTTGGTAACCACAAGAACAAGATCGGTGTCGGTATGGCAAAGGGCGCAGACGTTACTAGCGCTGTCCAGAAAGCTGAACGCCGTGCAAAGAAGAACATGGTAACCTTCAACCTCGATGGCGAAACTATCTGCCACGAAGTTGAAACCAAGATCACTGGCGCTAACGTTCTTATGAAGCCAGCTGCTCCAGGTACCGGTATTATCGCTGGCGGTGTTATCCGTTCTATCATCGGTTTGACTGGTGTTAAGAACCTCGTCAGCAAGTCTCTCGGTTCTACCAACAAGGCAAACATTGCTTACGCAGTTATCGAAGGTCTTCGCCAGCAGGTTCCACGCGACGAATGGCTAGCAAACCGCGGCAAGAAAGCTAAGACTGCCGAGAAGGAAGCTCCAAAAGCCAAGAAGGCTGCCAAGGAGGAAAAATAAATGAAGTACAACGATCTAAACGTTATCGCTAACAAGAGCCGCAAGCGTGTCGGCCGCGGTATCGCAGCAGGTCAGGGTAAAACCGCCGGCCGTGGTACTAAGGGTCAGAAATCTCGTACCGGCCACAGCAAGATGCCAGCAGGCTTCATGGGTGGTCAGCGCGCTATCATGCAGGCTATTCCTAAGATGAAAGGCTTCAAGTCTCTTCATGCTAAGGCTCAGGTTGTCTACACCGACGCTCTCGACACTCTCGAAGGCAAGGTTGATAACTTCAAGCTAGCTGATGCAAACCTTATCGCTAACCCATATGCTAGCGTCAAGGTCATCACTCGTGGTGAAATTAAGAACAAGATCGAACTCGAAACTCAGTTTGCAAGCAAGACTGCTATCGAAGCAATCAAGAAGGCAGGCGGCAGCTTCAAGAAGGTCACTGTTCCACAGCGCACCAAGAAGACTGAAAAATAGTCTACAAATTAAAAATACCTCCGAAAGGAGGTATTTTTTTAGATATCACGCACTATTTACTTATAGGTTACGTAAATATCTATCCATTCATAAGAAGGCAATGACGAGTCAAGCGCGTAACCACTCTTTAGACTATCATTAAACTTCATGTTATGAGTCTTGATATTTACGGGCAAAAATTCATTATTGATATAGGCATCCCACGTAGGATTTTCGCTTACATAATTCAATATATTCAAATACTGTTCAACGATAGGAGCTGCTGGAATATTGTCTGGATCAGAATAATTAATCTCGACAGTCTGCCTAAAATTGTCAAAGTTCTCACGATAATTATCCTCAACAAAGTCCTTGGCTGGCCCCAAGTCACTAATATGATTGTTCTCAATCTTCATAAGCCAGAGACTGGAGTAATCAATGTTTGGCAGCTCAGTCAAATTATTATCCGCAAGGTACATATATCGAATATTTTTGAAGTTCTCCAGAAAGGAAACGTCGTCGAGACCCATACCAGTAAAATCGATATCTAGCACTCGAGAGGTATCTACGGTTATCTCTTTAAAAATGTCATTTTTCGAAAATGCATATTCCTCACCTTTATCCGAATAATACGAAACGAGATAGTCATAAACATCCTGATTGTCAAAACGAATAGACTTAATATTTTCATTGTCATTAATAGTCTGAGACGAAATCTTCTCACCCTCAATAATAAAAGGCTTTATGTTGCTGCCATCGCCGTTCACAGCTTTAACCGAATTCTTTAAAGTAATGACCGGTATAGCAGAGACAGTAACAAAATCGGCATTCGTATATCCGGTCCAATGAATCTGATTGTCATTAATATCGAAAATCGAATGATTAACAAACACATTACCGCCAAAATCCTCATAACTATAAGAATCCATGAACAAGGTATAAAGATGGTTGCTCGAAGAACTAGAAGTGTCATAGAAGCCACCCATGAGTTCGGCTTCACTCTTAGTCAGTAAACCAACCGGATACTTAGATTTTCCATTACCAGCAGAGCTACTGACGGTGTAGCGAGCGTTCTTACTGCAGCTTAGAGCAAAATTAGCATCATCATCGTATGTATAAACGACGTCATCAAACACGCCGGCATCAGTAAAATCGTAATCCTTGGCGCAAAAACCGTCATCGGCAATCATATCGAGCTTTGAAGACATATTCTTTCCAAACCAATTCTCGACAGCCTTCTTACGGATAGAATCCTTATCACCGTAAGGCTCAAAAACCAAACCGCCGTTTATTTTTCCAAATACTCTATCAATAGAATCGTAAGTCTCAATAGAATTGCCGCACTTATAATAACCAGGCTTAACCTGCTCGGCGCCATCGACGGTAGTACAGACATAATCAAATATTTGATTTAGATGATTCTCGTAATAATATTTCGGTCGATTCTCGCCCTCGGAATAAGAAACAGTAATATTAGAATCATTACAGCCACTCGCATAGTCCTCACAAATAATAGTAGCCGGAACGACAGCGTTTAGCTCATGACCCTGGATATAATACTCGCCATCAAAATAATCTACATTGTAGCCAGTGTATAATTTGTCCGAATTAGTTTCACAATAAGCCAAATTGCCCGAGGTCGTGACGAGATCAAAATTACCACTAATAATATTCTTATAGCAGCTGGATTCGGAATAGTTATAGAGGTAAGGGGAGACTGTTTCGTAATAATCACTAGGAACAAATGTGTCTCGATCGGAACGATTATTATATGTTCTACTAAGGGAAGCGTTAATATCTCCATAGGTATAAAAACCGTCTTCGATGCCAATATTTTCAAAATCAATATCAATATCTAGATCGGAATTATCAACGCCATCAATGCCAAAAACATTACTACGATCTGGCCTAGGCACAAATTCAGGATCACTAGACTCGCAAGTGCCCAACTCTGTAGCCTCGCCATGATATAACAACTTAACGCCGCCAGATTCAGTAGTACGAACAATACGCCAACACTTATCCGCAAACAAAACCCAGTTAAACCAATCTGCATCTTTATCAGCATAATAGAATGATATCGGGCGAGCATCAACTTCGGTTCCAGGGAAAACATAGAACCCAGTGCCACTAACATTAGCTAGTGGGTCTACGCCTGGGCGCTCCATAGTCCCGCTAATATGCGGATGACCATTCTCGTCTTTGCTTAGCATCGATACGATATCGTACAGAGTCAGATCGCTATCACGCGCAACATAAACATCGCCTGCTGCCGAAGCCTTAAAGCCCGAATCAAAAAGGAAGCCTAAAAGCGTGACCGCATTAAAGAAGACAAAAACCGCCAAAAGACTACTGCGATTCACTCTACGCCCATGCATAGAAGACAAAAACAGCACAAGAAGCAAAAACACTAAAACTAGATTAATAAGTATAAAAATAGGAATAAAATCAACCGTATTGGCATTATTAATATCGGTCGCAGACTCGCTAGGTTCGGGTTCACTAGTATAAGTATATTTTACTGAAAGAACAGCATTCTCTGGTAGCATGTCCTCAAAAACAGGAACGTCGTCGACATAATAAGAAGTCGAATGGCCATTTACGGTTACCTCGGGCAAGGCTCCAAGTGCCAATAACGCACTTAAGAACATAGCGTACCTCCCAAAAAATATTTATTTTTGACCTATCTTTATTACTATTCTAGTCAAAATAATAATAAACGCAAGCGCTTATTTTTAACAATCTAGTGATTGAGTAAAGAGAAAACTGTGATATTATAGATACAGTAAAAAAGAGGTATCATGAATTTTAAGACGATTTTCAAGTCTTTGAAAAACAAAGACATGCGAAAGCGCATTCTCGCGGTAGTAGGCCTCTTGGTAGCCTATCGCATTATTGCGCACATCCCGGTCCCGTTGGGCGACGCCGCTAACTTCAAAACGGCAATCACAAACCTTATCGAAAGCACCAATCTAGGCGGCTTCATTAACCTTATTTCTGGTGGCGGTTTAGCAGACATGTCCATCATTATGGTTGGTCTTTCTCCATACATTACCGCATCGATCGTTATGCAAGTTCTCACCAAGGGTATTCCTCAGCTCGAAGAGCTCAGTAAGGATGGTGAAGTTGGACGCCGCAAGATTAATCAGTGGACTCGTATTTTGACTGTTCCGCTAGCAATTGTTCAGTCTATTACTTATATCTACTTGCTATCCCAGAGAGTTCTCTCCATTGGCACGACCGGTGACATTGAGTTGACTAAGGGCGCATGGGCATTGGGCGTAGCCTGTATGACTGCAGGTTCTATCCTATTGATGTGGCTCGGCGAGCTTATTACTGAGAAGGGTATTGGCAATGGTACATCTACAATCATTCTTTGTAGCATTGTTGCTAACTTCCCAAGACTATTCTCGACCATGACGATGAACCTATTTAATACCAGCAATGGCACACTCAACCTGTTTGGCTGGCTCGAACTTCCAGTAGATCCAAACTTCTTCTGGACTACAATTGCATTGGTCCTCGGTCTAATTCTCGTACTTTACTTGCTCGTCAAATTGAACGAAGCTCAGCGCATCGTTACGGTTAATTACGCAAAGCGCGTTCACGGTAACAGCGCATACGGCGGCATCAAGAGCATTATTCCTATCAAGCTAATTTCCGCAGGCGTTATTCCTGTTATCTTCGCAGTTGCTTTCCTAAGCGTCCCATCATTTATTGGTCAGGTTATTGAGCGCAAGGACCCAAATAGTCAAATCGCAGCAAACTTGATTGAGCTATTCACTGCTCCAAACTCATCCGACTATAATCAGTATACGGGTCTAACCTGGAAGGATTATGTCTATCCAGCATGCTACTTTGTCCTCGTTATTCTCTTTACCTATATCTATACCAGCGTTATGTATAACACTCAGGATTACGCCGAGAATCTACAGAAGCAGGGCGGCTTCATCGAAGGCGTTCGCCCAGGCAAGCAAACCGAAAAGTACTTCAGCAATATCATGAACCGCCTAAATCTCTTCGGTTCAGTATCGCTCGGCCTCATCGCAATGCTTCCATACATTATCGACTTCATTGCAATTAAGACTATTAATCGACCGCTCGATCTATCAATCTCAGGTACTAGCCTCTTGATTGTAGTTACGGTAGCAATTGAAAATATCCGTACTCTCAACTCAAGGGCATTAATGGTAACATACGACGACTATAAATAATGGCATTAAAAATTAATCGTACAATCACTAAAATTACAAGAATTGTAGGGTGGGGCCTAGCAATTATAATCCTAGCCTGCTTTATAAAAGTATTTATTTGGGAGAAGGCTTACTACAAGCGCGAAAGCGCATCCCCAAGATCGGACTCGGTGGCAGTAATTACGAAACTGCCTGAGCTCAAAAATATCTCGACACAACCGATTACGAGCGACGAGTATGCAAGCCACCAGGTCGAAGCGAAAAATCCGCGCTACCTAAAGATTGAGCGACTCCATGTCGACTGCATCATTGCTAAAGGCAGCGTAAGCAATGACGGCAAATTGCAGTACCCAGATAGCATCTATGCAACTTCTTGGTACTCTGGCTCATCAAAACCGGGCAACAATGGCGCCATTGTTATTAGCGGCATCGAAAGCTTCAAAGAGCAAGATGGCCAGTTCAAAGGCCTAGACACACTAGAGGCTGGCGATCAAATCTCTATCATTTCCGGAGATTCGATAGAGTTTAAATATACAGTAAAAACTATTAGCATGAGCTCCTCCAAGGACGCAATTACGGTATTGCCGAAGGCAGAACAGCGTATTGACGGCCAGGAAACCCTCTCGTTAATCGGAATTAGTGACGGATCGGAATCGTTTGTAGTGGTCCGCGCGGTACTAACAGAACGCTCAAAATAAGCACAAAAGCCCCAATTCAAATGGGGCCTTTTTGTCAATACTTAACTCTTGTAATTTTCTTCAAAATCTGATACAATAGAGCTTGTAATTTATGGCTAGTCAAAAGAAATCGACAAAGTCGGCTAAGGCCGATAAGCGTTCTAATGCTCAATCCGCATCGAACAGCAAGAAAGAAGTTATCAAGCTCACGGGTAAGGTTGTTGAGAACCTCCCTGGGACTAAATTTCATGTCGAACTTGAGAATGGTCATGTTATAGTTGCTCACATGTCGGGTAAAATGCGAAAGAATTATATCCGCCTCGTGCCGGGCGACAAGGTGGACGTTGAGCTAACCCCTTACGATCTTACTAAGGGACGCATCAGCTACCGCCAAAAAGATTAAAGTTAATCGAAAACACAGATGGTTTTCTGTAGGTATTTTTATATCTACGGTTACCGTAAGTTTTCGGAAAGGAAATTTTCATTTACATGAAAGTACGTGCAAGTGTAAAGAAAATTAGCCCTGACGATATTATTGTACGTCGCAAAGGCGTGCTTCGTATCATCAACAAGAAGAAACCTAAGAATAAGCAAAGGCAGGGTTAAGCATGGCAAGAATCGCCGGTGTAACCATTCCAGCAGAGAAGCAAGTGTGGATTGCGCTTACTTACATCTACGGAATTGGACGCACCTCAAGCAAAGCCATCCTTGCGGCGGCTAAAATCGAGCCGACCACTCGGGTGAAGGATCTCACCGAGGCTGAAGAGCAGAAGCTCAACGATATTATTTCTAGTAAATATTCCGTTGAAGGAGACTTGAAGCGCCTCGTGACCAACAATATCAAACGTATCAAGGATATCAATTCCTACAAGGGGCTTCGCCACAAGGCAGGTCTACCAGTCAACGGTCAGCGCACCCGCACGAATGCGCGCACCCGCAAAGGTAAGGCTATCGCAGTTGGCGGCGCACAGCCAAAAGCAGCTAGTAAAACTTAAGGAGTATAAGGAGTTAGTATGTCAGAAGATATTCAAGCTACAAAAGCTCCTGAAGTGGAGCCAGCAAAAGCAACCAAGGTCAAGGGCAAGAAGGGCAAGCGTGTCGTTCAGGCCGGCCAGGTTCACATTCAGGCAACTTTTAACAACACCATTGTTAGCGTTAGCGACAAGAAGGGCGAAATCCTCGCAGCTTCATCCGCTGGCGCAAACGGCTTCCGCGGTTCCAAGAAGGGTACTGCATACGCCGCTCAGGTTGCAGCAGAAAAGGTTGCCGAAATCGCAAAGCGCGATCACGGCATGAGCAGTGTTGACGTATTTGTTAAGGGCATCGGCCTTGGTCGCGACAGCGCCATCCGCGCCTTCAGTACCGTCGGCATGACAATCAATAGCATTACGGACATCACCCCAATCAAGCATGGTGGTTGCCGTCCTAAAGGAGAAAGGAAACCATAATGGCACGTGATATTTCACCTGTTGGAAAACAATCTCGCCGTGAAGGTTATGCACTTGCTCCAAAAGCGCAGAAAGTCATGGCAAAGAAGACCGGTATTCCAGGTCAACACGCAGATATGCGCATTCGTGGTGGTAGTCTCTACCTCACTCAGTTGCGCGAAAAGCAGAAAGTTCGCCGCATTTATGGCCTACTCGAAAAGCAGTTCGCAAAATTGATGCGCGAAGCACAGCGTGCTGAAGGTTTGACTGGTGAAAACCTTTTGAACTTCCTCGAACGCCGTGCAGACAACGTCGTCTACCGTGCTGGTTTTGCAAGCACGCGCCGCGCCGCTCGTCAGCTCGTTTCTCACGGGCACTTTACTCTCAACGGTAAGCGCATTGACATCCCGTCAATCCGCGTTAAAGCCGGTGACGTCCTCGAAGTTCGTGCTAAGTCTAAGAAGAACACTTATTTCGCAAATCTTAACGGCGAAACCCAGAGTCTCTCTTGGATGAAGGCAGATCTAAAGAACATGAAGATCGAAATCACTGGATCACCAAAGCGCGAAGAAGCAGAGGTGGGCATCAACGAACAGTTAATCGTCGAGTATTACTCACGCTAAAAGGAGAACTATGACAAAAGTAATTAACGAAGCAGAACTAGCAGAGATCAAGGACCTTGGTGAAAACAGTTCAAGCTTTATTATCAAGCCACTTTACTATGGCTATGGTAATACTCTTGGTAATTCACTACGTCGCGTTCTTCTATCCAGCATCAAGGGTGCTGCAATCGTTGCATTCCGCATCGAAGGCACCACTCATGAATTTTCGGCTATTCCAGGTATCAAGGAAGACACCGTGGATATCATGCTTAACCTTAAGAATATCCACTTCAAGTCTCACTCTGACAGCCCAGTAGAGATTCATCTCGAAAAGAAGGGCGCTGGTGTAGTCACTGCAGGTGACATTAAGTTGCCTAGCGAGCTTGAACTCGCAAACCCACAGCAGGTTATTTGTACTATCGATGATCCAAGCTTCACTTTGAAGATGGACATGGTTGTTGACACTGGTCGTGGCTACCTAACCGTCGAACAGTCCGGTGCTGAACGCATCCATACCGACATGATCGCTTTGGACGCAGTCTTCACCCCAGTTCTACGCGTTCGCTACAACGCAGAAAACACCCGTGTTGGTCAGGACACTAACTTGCAGCAGCTCACTCTTACGATTGATACCGATGGCACCGTTTCGCCACGCGAAGCTTTCGAAGAAGCAGCAGCAATCCTCGTCAATCAATATAAAGCACTCGCCGGCAGCACCACTGTCGAATCCGCACCAGCTCCAAAGGCAGGTAAGGAAGAAGCAGAATCTGGTTCTACGACTCCAATCGAAGAACTTGGCCTCTCGACACGCACCGCAAACGCTTTGCTCAACAACGACATCCATACCGTTGCTCAGCTTAAGGCATTGTCGGACAGCGATTTGAAGGAGCTCAGGGGCTTCGGCGCAAAGGCGCTTGACGAAGTTAAAGCAAAACTTACGGAGTTAATCTAATACAATGCATCGCCATGGATATAAGGGTCGCAAGTTCGGTCGCGAAACCGACCAACGCACCGCACTCGTACGCGGTTTGATGCGCTCCCTTTTCAAGTACCAGGCAATCAACACGACTCTCGCGAAAGCTAAGGAAATCCGCCGCCCAGCAGAAAAGCTAATTACGCTTGCTAAGCGCGGTGACTTGGCTACCCGCCGTCTCGTTATTGCCCGCCTCGACGATCAGGAAATTGGTAATTACCTCGTAGATGTTATCGCACCACAAATCAAGCGCGACAGCGGTTATCTCCGCATCGAGCGCAACGGTTTCCGTGTTG
>Ga0255347_1000127_pt1 | contig 142965 bp, 221 predicted proteins | sample wastewater_treat_2_FD_192479 | JGI IMG/M metagenome (GOLD analysis project Ga0255347, IMG submission 192479) | Wastewater microbial communities from Lulu Island WWTP, Vancouver, Canada - plant24 | ecosystem: Engineered > WWTP > Wastewater > Unclassified | place: Canada: Vancouver, British... | reverse complement strand
ATTTCATTGTTGAAAATTATAAAGTGAAGCCCGTTTTCAGCGAAAATCACTATATGGGGATAAATCTACAGCATCTCAAGGGAAAAAACAAGTATATTGAATTCAGATATATCGGGGGCCGGGATTATCATCTGAAGTGGAAAGCCATAAAATATGTTACAGCTATGTTCATAAGGGCCACAAGAATGGCCTGTGATAATAATACGGATGTTGATTTTTTTACAAAATTGGCGAGGCTCCGATACAATGAAAAAGTGGAGGAATAAAAATGCCATTGTGTGATAAATGCAGAAAATTTTACCCGCCTGGATTTGTAGCCAAGGTGGAAGAGAAAACAAAACTATGTATGTTTTGTGAGAAGGGTGTAGAAGAAATCAGGTACGGTGAAAATAACGAAAAGGTTGCGAAAAGAGCAGACATAGTTCTCGAATATCAAAAATATATGAGATTGATAAGAGAGGACAACGATAATATCAAGAAATTGAAAAGAGGAAAACTGGAAATTCCTGATCAATTCAGAAAGGAGTGATTTGTATGAGGTTGGAAACAGCGAGAGTTCTTTTGTTGAACGCTGACTACACTCCATTGGGTGTAATCGGTGGTAAGAAGGCTGTAAAACTGATGGCGAAGGGTAAGGTTGAGGTTGTCAAGGCAACCAGCATCTTGATCCATAATACGGAAAAGACCGTGAAGTTCTTGTTGCCTAAAATCCTTCGTTTGATCAAGTTTATCAGAACCCTCTTCAAGACAAAGGTTCCTTTCAACAAGAGGCACGTTCTTATGAGGGACAATTACACTTGTGCCTACTGTGGCAAGAGGAGCACAACTCATATGTCACTCGACCACGTTGTTCCAAAAGCAAAAGGTGGTAAGTCAACATTTGAGAATGTTGTGACTTCCTGCGTTCCTTGTAATCAGAAGAAGGATAACAGGCTTCCTTCACAGGCAAGTATGTTTCCAAGGTACAGGGCTTATGAGCCAACCATTATGGAATTTATCAAGATGCAGATCAGGCGTCTTGGTATGGAAGATGCCTTGAAGGAGTTGGGCTGGTAACATAACAGGATAGGGTCTGATAGCACTACGGCTCTATCCTGTTTTTCTATTTACCACCTATCGAAAATATGGTATAATATACCAATAAATTTGTGAAAGGATTGTGTATGGATAATTTATATACCCGCCAGAGCACTCTCAACCTTTCTACGAAGCAATCTATAACTGTAGTTGGTTGTGGGGGTATCGGATACTGGGTGGCAAAATTTGCCGCAATGTCCGGTATAGAGAGGATATATCTTTTTGATCCTGATGCCTTTGAAGAGCATAATTTGAACAGGATTGACATTTCGATTGAATATCTCGGTATAAACAAGGCTCAGGTCACGAAGTCTATCATCAACCGTATCAGACCCAGCGCCACGGTTTTGGCCTTCCCGTTTATTTTACAGGATCACACATTTCCTCAATCCGATTGGGTTGTCGATTGTACCGATAAGCTTTGCTCACAACAGGCAAACGAAAAGATAGCCCATAAATTTGGTGCGCGGTATATGAAGGTGGGGTATGACGGTATGAATATGAGCATACACAATGCCGTGGCTGAATGGGGGGAGGCGGAGGATGGTTACACCGTTGTTCCGTCTTGGGTTGTTCCGGCTACAATTGTGGCCGCCTTGGCTGTCGCAAAAATTATGAAATATTATGATAGTGAAATGTCATCGAATATACAGAGATTATTTCAATGGAGAAGATAAAAATGATTATAAAAAAGTTTATAGGGGGTAGGTGGGTGGCTCAAGATTTGGTGGGGTCTCCGTGGAAATCTTCACCCTCCGTAGTTGTCACTCCTTCGGAACCGGACGAGTGGGAGACAAAGGTGGAGTGCATCACGGAGTGCAGTAAGGCCCCAAAGGATATAACTGTATATCTTACCCCTATTGTGATGGCTAAGATCGACGCCCTGATGAAAAAGTACACAAGCAGAGAATGGCTTGGTTATCTGGTTGGTTCACCGGAGAAACCGTTTCACATCGTTGATATGGTTATTCCTGTCCAGACAGCAACATCTGCCAGCGTTGATGACATTCAGTTCCCCAAGCTGGAAAACGGAATGAAAGTCCTCGGTGTCATTCATTCACACCATAATATGGGTTGTGGATTTTCCGGAACCGATGACAAGTGGATCAATCAGAACCACGATATCTCCATCCTTGTCAGCCATACCAGTATGAAGGTTCAGGTCAGGGTGAATGTTCCCTGTGGCGCCAAGAAGATTATGGAGGCCAAACCAAAGGTGAGCTATAATCTTGACTTTGATGAGGAAACCTTTATCAAGTCCGCAGAAGAGAATATCAGGGACAGGAAAATTGTTACACCGTATACTTCATCCAGAGATAACTGGTATGACAGATATTGTGGTGGGGATTTCTTTGATGGCTATGGATATGTCAATAGAGAACCTGAAAAGAAATCACCTCAATTATTTGATAGTCAGGATAAGGAACTTTCTCTGGAAGAGGAATTGATAAAAGAATTTACTGAAAATAGTGAAAAAGACAATTTTACTATATAATTTTATAAAAATTTCAATTGAAACAAGAAAGGGGTTATTGATTTTACTGTAATAACCCTTTTTTTCTGCATAAAAACCATAAATAATTTTGATAATAAAACTTGTAATTTATAAAATTTATATATTCCACGACCTCACAAGTAATTTGTATTTTATCACATATTTTTTTGTTTGTAAAGATGCAGGATTTTTTTGATGGAGAAAGTGATATTTTCGGAGGAAAACTATGTCAAAACTCGAAAAACGGCTCGATGAAGCCAGAAAACAGATCACGGATAGAATGGTGGACAGGCTTGCCGCAGGTATCCAAGACTTTTATGAGAAGGAAGCGAAGAAAATAGATACGAAGATAGTATCAATGGTTCACAAGGCCAGAAAGGAACTCGGTCTGAAGAGAATGCCGTATCTGGAAATGGACTATTCCGGCTCCCTGTGGGAACTGGCCAATTCTCAGGATGTAAGACAGGAATTGAGAAGTATGATCTATGATGAAGTAGAAGATGAGGAATATTGAGGAGAAGGTATATGCCAAAAAGACGAGAGATTACAGATAGAATGATAGATGATTATGCAGCCGATATCCAAGAGGCTTTTGAGAAAATGGCCCAGGCCCTCGATGATAAACTGGTTAAACTGGTTCACGGCGCAAGAAAACAGCTCGGATTGCCCAGAAGGGATATGGAAGTTGGGTATTACGGGTCTGCTTATGAACACGCAAACTCGGCCGATGTTCGTATGGCCTTGAGGGATATGATTTACGATGAAGTAGAGGACGATCCGGACGGTTACTGATGAGGCTGAAACGATATCTCAAAGAAGAATTTATAGGTATGTATAAGTATGGTGGGTTAGCTACAGAGGTATATGAAAACCCCAACCCCAATGAAATCCGGTTTATGCCCACCATATACAATGAACCCAAGCATCCGGAGCTTATGGATTGCTCTATAAGATTTCTCGCCCTCGGCTCAAAACAAAAACTGTTTATATGGGCCTCCGATGGTGGTGTCCACTACCACGTTCTTGAATGGCTTCAACTGAAAAAGAAAATACCCACGGATGTATATGGACGGGAACCCGCTGATATTGTCTCCGGATATGCCTCCCCACAAGGGAACAAGATGAAGTTCGAAAGGGGATACGGTCTTGGCACACGGGGATACGATATTTCCAAGGGCATATGGGATTGGCTTGACAAGTATTTTGTCAATATGCCTCAGCTGATGAATTATATTGAAAAGGATGGGAGAAAATGAGGCTGAAAAAGTATCTCCAAGAGGAATATATCGGTATATACAAGTATGCGGGAGAACATACCGAAATATATGAGAACCCGAATGCTAATGAGATACGATTTATGCCCACTTTTCAAAAATCCGAAAAACACATCAATCCGGATGAAACAATAAGATTTATTGCCTATGCCCCAACTGAGCAGCTTTTTATGTGGAGAAGTGATGGCGGTATCCACGATTATGTTTTGGACTATCTTCACACAAAAAGGAAAATTCGTGATGCGTGGTCTCTTGAGGCCGATGGTGTTTTTGCCGGATACGCAATACCTGAGAGCGGCCAGATGAAGTTTACAAGAGGGTATAGTGTTTTTGGTGAATATGATTGGAGTTGGCTTTCGAAGTATTTCCTGAATATGGGTAAAGTATATAGCTATATCAGGTCGAATTTACAAGCGGCGAGAACATAAATGAGACTATCGGGATTTATAAATGAAGGTGTGGTGTCCAGAAGGGATGAATGGAATTTTGATGAAGTTCTTGATCTTCTCAAGAAGATGGACAGGAGTGATCCAGTTTTATGGAAGGGATGGTCAAAGAGATCAGATTTTCACGGTTCCGGTTGGATGGTAAAGGTAAAATCTGACAGGGAGGGTTTCCGTGGTAGTTTCCTTCCGAGTGCAGAAAGGGTCATAGAGAAGCTGGATTTGCCCGGCTCTCCTGTCTTTACGACTACAGACCTCCCCCATTCCGCCTTTTTTGGTACACCGTATGTTTTTATTCCTATCGGCCCGTTTACTACATTTTATAATCCGGAAATATGGGATTTGGCACAAGTCAAGAGGAATGACAATCTATGGAAGTCTGTAGACGATGATAAGATAAATCAGGTTGTCGGGGGATACAAGGTCTCAAATAAAATTCCGGATGGAGCCAAGGGTGAGGTTATTGTCATTGTCGATTATTACTGGTTGCTTTCCGTAGGAAGTTTGATCAATGAGACAAAGGGTAAACTCAAGATTATCAGTAATACAAGGGAAGTCAAGAAATACGGCGATGTAATTGAGGTTATGGAGAATTATCTCAAGTTTTACAGATGGAAGCTGAAAAAACAGATTGAAAACGATCCGGCATTTATCAGGGTTATCAGAACTTGGAATATTCCGAAAGAGTGGATACGGGAATTGGAGGCTATAGCTGGATGAGGCTGAAGAGATACCTGAAAGAGGAATATATGGGTCTTTATAAGTATGCCGGTGCGAAAGCACGCATCTATGAAAATCCAACACCGGAAGAGATAAGAAAAATGCCCGATGTTTATACAAGGTCACAGCAGTTTCCGGAGGCCACGATAAAGTTTATAGCATTTTCACCGAATAAAAAGATGTTCATATGGGCATCGGAGGATGAGGGTATTCATTCCTGCGTCCTTGAGTATCTTCAGAGTATTGATAAAATTCCAGCAGATGAGTGGGGAAGGTTTCCGGAAAGTTTATTTTCAGGATTTGCTTCACCGGACGGAGACAAGATGAAATTTGAATGGGGTCTTGGTTACAATATGAGAGACTTTGAGCATATTCAAACGGATGGATGGGAGTGGGTCGAAAAGTATTTCAGTAATATGGACAGGGTGATGGCCTATATTGGTAATACGGGTGAATTGATGAGAACTCACCACAAGTGGGGTGAAAAGGGATGAGGCTCAAGAAATATCTGAAGGAAAAATATATCGGATCATATTTACCCGCCGGAGAGACCTTTGAGGATGAAAGATTGGCGATCTATGTAAATCCGGATGCTCGGGATATGCAACAATTCAAATTGAACGGGATGAGATTTATTGCTGATCCAAATAAGAAAAATCTCTATGTATGGGATGAGGAAGTTGAAATTCACTCTTTTATGTTGAAGCATTTGATAAAGAAGGGCCTCATTCCAATTACTGAAAGATATCTCGCTGGCACGCTGATGGTTGGTTCGTGTGAAGTGCGTGGGTCGAAGATGGTAATTACTGATACTTTTGGTGATAAGAAATTGGATGACAGTTGGGCGTGGCTCGACAAGTATTTTTCCAATAGGGAAGATGCGAGGATGTTTTGATGAGGCTGAAGAAATATTTGAAGGAAAAATATTTAGCGACCTTCTCTGGTAGAGGTGATATCGGTTTCAGGATAGGTGAACAATATCGTGAAATATATGTCAATCCAACACCAATGGAAATGAAAAACCTTGTAAAAACATCCGGTGTAAAGAGGTTCAGATTTATTGTTGCTCCAAAGGAACAAAAACTGATAGTATGGCCAATCAGAGCAGAAATACATCTTGATATGATAAGATGGTTAGCCAAAAAGGGTTATATGAAACCAGTTGTTTTATATCCACCGGAAGGTGAACCAAGGGAGTATGTTACAGGCTTTATTACATCAGACAATAGTGGTAAGATGGAAATAACTGCGCCAGGTGAAGGACATTTTTGGTCTGAATACAGTTTTGAGTTATCACCAGAATGGCTCAAAAAATATATCAGTAATTATAATAGTTGGATAGAAGATGTCAAAAGGGATTATTACCACTATGGCTCCGAAAATGATGCAGAAGCCGCAGGGCTGAATATTGGGGAATAAATGAATTTACATAAAAGATTATTACTTGAAGCCGAGCAACTTGAAAAATGGAAGGAATATTATAATTCCGAACCTATTCTTCGTGGTGCCGTTTCTGTTCTGAAAAAGATAACATCAAGGGGATATTCGGCCTATATTACTGGCGGGGCTGTCAGGGATATTGTTCTCGGTGACAAACCAAAGGACATTGACATTGCCACGAATATGCCGATGGAAGAACTTTCCAAAATCTGGAAAGTATATGATATCGGTAAATCGAAGGAGTTCGGTCTGGTCGTGGTCAGGGAAGGCGGTTTCAGTTATGAGGTTGCTCAGTTCCGTGAGGATGGAACATATAAGGATGGGAGAAGGCCCGACACCGTGAAGATTGTGGGTTCCTTTGAGGCGGATGCCGCCCGAAGGGATTTCACCATCAACGCAATGGCTGTTGATGCAGAGGGAAACATCATCGACTATTTCGACGGGATGAAGGACATAAAAAACAAGGTCATCAGGACGGTGGGAAATCCTCACGATAGATTTGGTGAGGACTATTTGAGGATTATGAGGACGGCAAGATTTGCCTCCCGCCTTGGGTTTGCCATAGACCCGAAAACGAAACAGGCGGCCACGGAATTGGCAGACAAGGTAAAGGGTCTTGCAGCCGAAAGAATAAAAGAGGAAATCTTCAAGGCAGCCAGTTCCGGTGGGGATAAGTTTGCCAAATATCTCACCTATCTCGATGAGATGGGAATACTGGAAATCATTCTACCGGAGATAGCCAAACTGAAAGGTATGCCGCACGTCAAGGAATTTCATCCGGAGGGTGATGTGTGGGAACACATTCTTTCCGCTCTGGAAAACAGCAGGAGTAAAGACCCACTTATCAATCTTTCAATCCTTCTCCACGATGTAGGTAAAGGTGTTACTCTTGACTATAATGAGAGAGGCCCGATATACTATCAGCACGCTGAAGAAGGCGTCAAACTGGTAAACGATATAGCAGACAGATTGAGATTGAGTAACAAGGAAAGAGATGCCATCCTCTTCTCCGTGGCGAACCATATGAAGTTCCAGAAAATCATCGGTATGAAACCAAGTAAGATTGCCAAACTGGTTGGGGATGAAAACTGGGATGTACTGGTTGCGGTAGCCAGAGCAGATGAATTTTCCCGTGGAGAGAAATTTATGGCGAGGGATGATTTTGAGAAGATTGTCGATCTTGCCGTGGAGATAAAGAAGAAATGGGGCCAGAAGATGGTCAATCACATTATGAAGGTTGTGGACGGTCACAGGGTAATGGAGCTGACGGGTCTATCACCCGGCCCTCAAGTAGGTAAGATTATCAAGAAAGCCACGGAATGGGCCATAGATAACAATGTTCAAGACCAAGAGGAAATTGATAAATATATATTGAAGCTCCACGGAGGAGAGAAATAGTGAGTAGATTTTCAATCTTCGTAAACAATATAAAGCTGATGGAATTTCCGGAATTGAGACAGACCTATGATTACGATTGTGGGGCCTCTGTATTACAATCAGTTCTTTTTTATTATGGAAAGGAATATCGCGAGTCTGACATTATAAAGGATTTGAATGTTGATCCCAATATAGGTGCGGAACCGGCTGATATAGTCAGGGCATCCCAAAAGTATGGATTGACACCGGAAGAAAAGGAAAATATGTCGATAGACGAATTGAAATCGTATATTGATCGTGGTATTCCGGTAATGATGATGGTTCAGGCGTGGCCTGATAATCCTGTAGATTGGAACGAAGAATGGGATTGGGCACATTGGGTTGTGGCAATAGGATATGATGATAAGAGGATTTATTTTGAAGATCCCGCCTCACCAAAGAGAACATATTTGACATATGATGAACTTGATGCAAGATGGCACGCTTATATTGATCAGGAAAACAAATCCTACCATTATGGTATAGTGATGTACGGTAAACCAAGTGGTTATAAACATACGAATATGGAGCATATGGATTGATGAGATTGAAAGGTTACCTCGTTGAAAGTAGACCGATAGGTTCCAGACAGAAGGAATGGCAGAAAAAGTTTGAGGGATGGTATAAAGACTTTGACCCTGATAAGCAGGCGATGATTGCCGGAAGCTCCCGTGGAAGGTGGCCACATATCGTGCAAAGGTATTATTATCACAGACCACCGAAAGGGCAAGAGACAAAAAGAGGCATCAAGGCGTATCAGAACAGAAATCTTGACGGGTCACAGGATGCAATGGATACAGATTTTGGTGGAAGGGTTGATAAGGTAGTGTGGTTGTCACCTGACCCCATATCATACGGTAAGAGTATGTTGAAAGTTGACCTTGCTCAACTTGACCCGATGGATATGAGATTGACAGGACAAGCCGAAGGAAATATCTGGCACAGGGGAGATATTCCAGAAAAGGCGATAGTGAGGTAGAGATGAAACTGAAAGATTATATCAGAGAGGCGACATATAGGGAAGAGAATGATATAGCAGAGTTATCAGAAAAGCTTCTCGACCTTCTTGAGAAGAAAGAAAAGGAATATTCCGGAAGTTACCAGAGGCTCCAATATAAGGATTATACGGATGAACACGATAGGTTTAGCAGAGATTTTTATAAAGGAGCAATAAGATATATTCTGGATGTCAAGGAACCACTCAAAAGATTGGCAGACATTTATAAGGAAGCTGTAAGACAAACAAAATCAGGAAAGAGGTTGACAGATTGATATGGCAAAATTTGATGAATACCTGTATAAGGATGTGATTGTGGAAGCATCGGATAAACTGGTTCCACAGGATAAGAATATGTTGAAAACCATCGTCAGGAGCCCCCGAAACACCGTCATTACACTCAAATCGTTTTCAGATGACTATACTGAAGAGGAAAGAGAAGTTGAGATTGTCTGGAAACCCCCGCAAGTTCTTATATTCTACAATAAAGATTTTTACGAATTGACAAACTACCTTATAGATTTTTGTGATAATAACGATCTGAAATTCGATTCAGATTTTGAAAAACATACAAATACGCAATATTTTTATATCTGGAAAGAAAAAAAGTGAGGTATTATGCTGTTCAAAAATTTTTTGGAGGGTAGTTTTTCTCAAGGTGAATGGGTAACTGATGAGAAATTTCAGGGCATATTTATTGCAAAAATTTCTCAGAATGAGTCTATTATTGCCTGTTATAACGATCAGGAGAAGAAATATTTGAAGATAAATAACGGTACGATAAAAAAGTGTGAGGGTAAAAATGATGAACTTCTTTCGTTTGCTAAAAGACATATTCTCTGGCACCATAAAGATAAATTTGACAGGAGAGGAAGCAGAGACAAAGAAGCCTTGGGGAAGAGAAGTCCTTCTCATTAGCGATAGGTATGTTGTAAAAATTCTTGAAATTGAAAAGGGTGGTATGACAAGTGTCCAGTACCACGAACAGAAGCACGAAACGATTCTTATTTTGAGTGGTATTGTTGATCTTATTTTGGAAGATAGAAAGGAAGAACTCAAAGCAGGTGATTATAGAATTATTGAACCCGGCATGATCCACCGTATGATAGGGAAAACATCCGCTGTTTACCTTGAATGTTCTACAAATGAGCTGGATGATGTTGTGAGGTTAGCGGATAATTATGGTAGGTTATTATAAGGTTCTTATAACGACAAGTGGAACAGGCTCAAGACTTGGTTCCATCACAAAATATACAAACAAATCTCTCGTTCCCTTGGGGGATCGAGCAGCACTCTCCCATATTGTTGAGAAATATCCTGATAATGTCGAACTGGTTGTGACCATCGGATATTTCGCCAATCATGTCAGGGACTATCTGACAATTTCATATCCCAACAAAAACATCACATTCGTTGAGATTGACAAGTATGAAGGTCAAGGATCAAGCCTTGTCTATTCGATGTTACAGGCCCGTGATCACCTTCAATGTCCCTTCATATTCCATGCGTGTGACACGATTGTAAATGACCAGATTCCACCACCAAATCACAATTGGCTTGGGGGTAGTTGTAGGGGTGACAGCTCTGATTACAGAACGATAAAAGCACTCGGTTCAAATGTAATTGATCTTGGGGAAAAGGGTGAAGCAACCTACGACTATGTTTATATTGGTCTCGCCGGTATAAAAGACTATGAGGAATTTTGGAGGATTGCGGATGAGATATATTTTCAGCAATCTGATAATAACCAGTTGTCAGATGTCCACGTTACTCAGGAATTGATGAGGGACAATGAGTTCAAACTTATCATTTTCAATGAGTGGTATGATATTGGAAACATCAAAACCCTCAACCTGGCGAGAGAACATCTTGGTGGAATATCAGGAATATTGGAAAAGGAAGATGAGTCTATTCACATATTCGATGAGTTTGTGGTAAAATTCTTTCACGATAAAAACATTATTGATAAGAGAATCGAAAGGAGTAAACTGCTCAGGGGTCTTGTTCCAGACATTATAAGCAGGAGGGACAACTTCTACAAATATAGGATGGTTCAAGGTGAGACCCTATCAAAAATGGTGAACGAGCAGATTTTTTCCAACCTTCTCTGGTGGGCCAAGGAAAATTTGTGGAAATATAAAGGTGAAAGTGGAGATTTCTATGAAGTCAGTAAAAATTTCTACTATAAAAAAACGAGAGAGCGACTTCAACTTTTTACACAAAAGACGGGAAGGAGAGATAAAACAGAGCAGATAAATGATTGTGAAGTACCGAGTGTTGAGAAACTTCTTGGATCAATACCAGATACCCTTTTATGTACGAACAAAATGTACGGGTATCACGGAGACTTTATTCTTGAAAACATAATATATAATCACGGTTCGTTTACACTTATAGATTGGCGTCAGGACTTTGGTGGTGATCTTGAGAATGGTGATATCTACTATGACTTCGCAAAAATGAACCACAATCTTATTCTCGATCACAACCTTATATCAAGAAAGTTTTTTGATATCTCAATGAGTTCGAGCAATATAAAATGTGATATTCTACGGAAGAATCTTTTCTGTAAATGTCAGGGGATTCTTTTGGACTTTATAAAGAAAAACGGTTTCAGGGAAGATAAGGTAAATGTCCTGACACCACTTATATGGATCAATATGTCACCACTTCACAATTACCCACTCAACATCTTTTTATACTACTTCGGGAGATATAGCCTGTGGAGAGAGCTAACCTACCAAAATTATATATAAACCCAATGAGCCCCGAAATCATTTCCTGTGTTATTGAGTATATTCAAAACACGGGTGCGAATATTGGTTTCACGGTAACTCGGCATCAGATTGATTACAATACCGGATATGTGAACGACTTCAGGACAGCCGGTTTTTCCAATTATGTAAAGAACCGCTTACCGAATGTAATGTTATGCAGGGATCATCTCCACGGCCAACAAGTATACAAGACCCTTTTGGAGGATTTGAAGGCCGGGTTTTCCATTATTCATATTGATCCGTGGTTTGAATACGAGATGGATAATGTAGTGGATATGACGGCGTTGATGATCTCCGATAGGTTTGAATGCTATTATGAAGTCGGGACAGAACAGAAGGTAAAAGAATATGATGCAGAGACATTTGATAAATTTCTTGTAAAATTGAAAGACACGATTGGAGAAGATTTGTTTGAAAGAAGAATTATATATGGTGTCATACAGGGAAAGACAAGAGTATTTGATGGTACAAATATTGCCGGGTTTGACAAGGGTGTTTTCAGAAGAATGATTGATGTCTGTAAGAAACACGGTCTGCTTTCCAAGGAACATAACTGTGACTTTCTTGGAGATGGTATAAAGAAAAGATTTGAAATGGGTTTGGACGCCTGTAATATAGGCCCGGAACTGATAAATATCCAGAACAGGATATACATAAATGAACTGAAAAAACTTGGGAGAGATCGAGACATAAAAAAAATAAAAGAAATTTGTTATCGTGGCGGCAAATGGGATCGTTGGACAAAGAGCGAGGACAAGATAGTGGAAACGACAATGCACTATTATTATACAGATGATGAAGTGGAAGAAATTATTCGTTCCCTCGATGTTGATGTACGATCAGAAATTATAAAAAATATTGACAGGATTTATAGGTTTACAGTATGAAAACAATTTTCATTGACATAGATGGTACTATCTTGAAACATCACGGTCACGGAATGACAGGACAGATGATTATCAAGCCCGAAGTGCTCGAAGGTGTTCTTGAGAAATTCAGGGAATGGGATAGAAGGGGATATACAATAATATTGATAACTGGTAGGAAAGAATCCGCCAGAAAATTGACCGAGGATCAATTACAGAAATTTGGATTATTTTATGACCATCTGATTATGGGGTTACCACGGGGCCCAAGGATTATCATAAATGATATGAAGGAAGATTCTTTGGATAAAACAGCGGGACATTTTTGTGTAGAAAGAAACAAGGGAATAGGGGATATAGAGATATGAAATCTGCGCTATGTCTTTTCGGTATTGTAGGTGGTCGTACTGGTAAGGATGGTGCCGGCGGGGATGCCGATTTCAGATTATGCTGGCAACACTATAAGAAGAATATATTTGACCATAACAATATAGATGTGTTTATTCATACTTGGTCTTTGAGGCATCAAAAAACATTGGCCAAGCTTTATGGGCCCAAGAAAGCCATTTATGAGAGACAAAAATATTGGAATTTCAGAGGTGATTGGGCTCTGGAAAAACAAAATTCTTTCAGTAGATGGTACAGTACCCAGCAATCCCTGAAATTGAAGAAACAATACGAACAGGAAAACAACTTCAAGTATGATATGGTAATGCTGGGTAGGTTTGATCTGATGTGGTTTGTTCCCGTGAAGTTCGACCAGTTTGATCCCCAGTATTTTTACGCCTCTCATTGGAATGATTATCCAAGACCGAAAAACAATTACAGGATAGCATCGGATAAGAGCAATACCTCCCCAAAATCTCACAGACTTCTCGATATGTGGTTTTTGATGGGAACAGAAATTGCTGATTATGTCGGAGGATTATATGACAACATTCCCAAAATAGGGAATATAGAATATGACCCTCATAAACTTATATGGGATTGGATACATCTACATCCTGTATACAAGGATAAATTGAGATATGCCTTTTACCGATGGTCAGACTATGAAATTTATAGGTGGTGGGTCTTACATTGCTTCAAATGAACAAGTATGCTCTTTGTTTGATGGGTCTTATTGGTGGGTCTGATGGTTCTTTTGGTGGTGGTTCGACAATCGACTATGTAAGATGTTATGACCACTATCGGAAATATATTTTGAGGAAATCGGGAGTGGATGTTTTCATCCATTGTTGGGAGCCGAAATATCAACAAAGACTTGTGGAATTATATCAACCAAAGAAATTTGTTTTTGAAAAACAGAGGAAGTTCTCCAAGAGTTTGAAAGTGCAGAACGGTTTCAGTAGGTGGTACAGTAGTAAAAGAACATTGGAGCTGAAGAAACAATACGAACAGGAAAACAACTTCAAGTATGACTTGGTGATGGTTGGTAGGTTTGATACGATGTGGTTGAAGCCCGTGGATTTTTCCAAGTTTGATCCTCAATATTTCTGGGCTTCAAACTACAATACTTATCCGGGCTATCACGATGCTGTGAGATATGAAAAGAACAATCACTCTCTGAAACTGAAACACCTTCAGGACATATGGTTTTTCAGTAATTCAGACCTGATGGACTATTTTGGTACATTGTTTGACAGATATCAGATAAAGAATGGGTTCCATTGTAATTGTTGTCCCGATATAAGGGAAATATATCCCCATGCGGCGGCCTACAGACATTTACATCTTGGTGGCTATGAAAACAGGATAAGATATATTTTTTACAGAGGAAATGAATACGAGCTTTATAGATGGCACGTTTTGAGGAAAAATAGATGAATTGTGAAGTGTGTCATAGTATAATAAATCCATATGAACAACTTGGTGAGTTTGTTTTATATAAGTGTGGGTCTTGCGGGTTTATGCAATTCGATTATCGGTACACCCAAGACCTCTTCAGAAATATCAGAAGTAAAATATTATTGAACCCGTCGAAACATAATCTTTCGATTGTCAAACATTTTGAAAAATATTTTGTGGATAAAAATATTCTCGACCTTGGTAGTGGAATGGCGAGGTTCCAGAAGGCGATGGACGCCTCTGAAATAAGATATAAGGAATTTGTAAATGTTGATAATATGGCCACAGGACGGAATATTATAAATGGTGATATTACTACCGAGGAATTTATAGATAAACTACCGATAAAGCAGTATGACACTATTATTGCATCTCATTGTCTTGAACATTTACCATATCCAAGTAAAGTTTTGAATATATGGCAACGATTATTGTCAAAAGAGGGTATTATATATGTTGAGGTTCCATCTTACTATGATACAGATGGATGGATGAAATATGAGCATATATCGTATTTTGATGAAGGATCGCTAGAAAAATTGATGGAAAGATTTTTCAGAAAAATAGAAGCCGGAAGGCTCCGCAAAAACATTTATTATATTGGTGGGGAGAAATGAAAGAAAAAATCAATGTGAGAGGAACAATATCAGAAAAGGTAAAAAAGATATATGACCTGACGGATAATGAGGAGATAAAAAAATTATGTATGGAGGCTCTCATCCTCAATAAAAGAAGTAGGGCAAATCTGGAAGATAGCAAGGCAATTCATCTATCTTTTCTTGTTCCGAATAAGTATTTCAATGGGGGAAACTGGCTTGATTGTGCCTCCGGTGATGGTCATAATGTTGCCGATTATTTCCTGTTTCAAAAGGGGGTCAATCCAAAGAACTATTATTGTGTTGATATAGCCAAAGACAAACTTGAGAGGCTATTTGATTTTGGGTGTCATACTTTTTGTCTCGACCTTGAGCAGGACGATATAAAAACAAAAGTGCCGAAGGTGGATGTAATTCTCTGTATTGAAACATTGGAACACCTTGAAGGAAAAAATGCTTTCAGATTGGTAGATGATTTTGTGAGCGTATTGAATAAGGAGGGTGTAATGATTATTTCATTTCCGTCAGATGTTCTGCTCGGCAAACCAGAAAAAAAAGATCATATAAACAAGCATCAACCGGATATCAACAAATACATAAAAAAATACAAGGATTATTTTTCTTCGATGATGAAAAGTAATTTGGGAAAATCACATCTACTGGTTTTCGGTGGGAAAAAATGATGATCCTTCTTCAAGAGGGATATCTTCGACCTTGAACCCCTCAGATATATAATGTCGTTCTCTTTTTATACCGTGGTCTCTCAGATATTTACAGTTGTCGAAAATATCGAATACATAGGCCCCGTCCAGTTTATCCGCGTGTTTTCTCAAACTTCTACCAATTGATTGAAGAACCCTGATTTTGCTTTTGAACGGGCTGGCGAGAATGACATACTTCAATGATGGAATGTTGACACCCATCTGGAATATACCATAAGTCGCGATCAGAATGATATCGTTTCTTCTTTCACATTCCTTTCTCCAATATTCCCTGTCCTCGACCTTTGTTTTTCCGTACAGAAATACAATTTCCCTGCTGTCAACTGGGTTTTTTTCAAGATACTGCTTCAGCAATATCCCCTCCTTTTCTACTCTGGCAACCAGTACGAGGATATTTTTGTCCACGGATTTGATGATATCCCTGATGGTATTCAGCCTGAAATGATTTCTGAAAATGGCATCTTTGATTTCCTCATAGGTTCCCTTATAGTTCCCCTTGTAATGTATTCCAACAAACTTGACATTACATTTGCTGATATATCCCTCATCCCCAAGCTGACCAGCACCATACTCTCTCAATATCGGGCCAAGGTATGACTTGACATTCCATATGTCGATTTTTGGTGTGGGAAGTGTACCAGTAAATCCCCAGCGGTAATCCGCTTGTGTGCATTTGCTGAGGATTTTCTTGATTTCGTGTGCCTTGGCTCCGTGTGTTTCATCACATATCAGACAATCGAATTGGGGAAGTAATTTGTGATTTCGGCTCAATGTCTGCCAGGTGGAAATGACAACCTTCCTGTCAAACTCCTTACATTTCTCATAAACCCTTCCCAAGACTTCTTTTTTGAAATAACCATATTCCAAGAGGTCACCATAAAACTGCTCTACCAGAGAAATTGTGGGAACAATGATGAGAACCTTTTTTGAAAGGTTGTTTTCGAACAGGGTTTTGATTATGTAGGATATGATAAGAGACTTTCCACTTGCTGTGGCTGACCTTATTATTCCCCGTTTATACTTGAGGGCAGTCCTGATACAATCATCCTGATAGTAATGGGGTTGGAGAGACAAGTCATATACAGGATCAACATTCTTCCCACGGAAGAAATTGAGAACATCTTGTTCTATTTTCAATTCTGTCTCTGAATGATATTTTTTGTGGAACTTTATGAAGTCTGTCAATAGACCATAGGGGATTGTTTTGTTGGAGAGGTTCAACATTGAAACTCTTCCATCCCATCCACCGTGGGTGAAGGAGGGCATAAATTGATACCCTTCGACATATGCTGAGAAGAAGTCTCTCACTTCTCGGAGATATTTGTAATCTTCCGTGTTTATTTGGATGTTCAGAAAGTCGTGTTTACAAATTGTAACCATTTTCTTTTCTTTTTTGCCACGCTAGTTTCACAGCCTCACTTATTTTCTTTTTGGTTTCATCAGAAAAAATTCTTTTTCTACCATACATCGAGTTATTTTTACCCGATCTTTTCCCTTTCCAAAATTCAGAGGCCTTTCTTTTTTGCTCGGCTGTCCATTTTTTTCTTTCTTTTCCTTTCCAGAATAATGAAAGCCTATGTTTATGCTTTTCTGTCAAATGTTTACCCGACAATGGATGCCCAAATTTTTTATGTCTTTCTTTTTGTGCTAAACTCATTTTTCTTCTTGTTTCTTTTGTATGTATATGCCCAATTTGTCCATCTCCACCATAAGACATATTATAACCATATCCATCGAGATAGTGCGTATTATAATATTGAATATAGAATGTCTCCATTTTACTGAGATTATCTTTATTTGAGCAATGACATAATACTTCAATGTTGAAATTGTCTATACCATACTTTATTAGCGCATTATGAAATACATATCTCTTTTTATTTCTTTGGGCTTCATTCAGATGATTTGAAATCCTTTTGGAAATAGATAGAATTGTTTTTCCAATATATGATTTACCAGTTTTTTTGTTACTTACTTTATAAATTATCATTGTTTACTTTTTTGATATTTATTGATATAATGATCACATAAGGCCCTGTTTCAGGGCCTCCATATACGATTTGAATTGCCAACCTTGATTGTTTATGGCATCAGAACACATTTTGTAGAAGTCAACTCTCCATTGTTGTTTTCTCAGTTTTTCCTTTGCTTTCAGGAGGGTGGGGTCTTTTGGAAGATAAAACTTTTCTATTTCGTATTTTGTCAGCTCTTTATCGTAATTGAATTTGTAGAAGTCATATCTTGTACCCTGTATTTTATCTACAACTTCCAACATTTTATCCATCCGGGCCCTTTCCTTGTAATAGAGGTCATTATATTGGAGTAAAAGAAATGGTTGATTTCGGATTTTTTCCTGTATATCGAGTTCTGAAAACTGGACTTGCTTGTCTATCGGGTGTAAATTATATAATTCTTTCCAGATTTTATCCCTTTCTACAACTTCACCTTGGGCCAAATCATTGTTATTATTCATTGAAGATCCTCTTGTATATGTATTTATACTATTATAACATATTGTATTTCAAGTGTAAACTTCTATTTACAATCAAGCCAAATTGTGGTATAATACAGTAGATAAAATGTGGAGGCGTTTTATGAGTATAAACATAAAAGCAATGGCCGTTGTAAAGGATACGGATGGAAGCTGGAACCTTGGAATTTTGAGGAAGAACAAATTCAATTTTTTGAAAAAAATCACCAAGGTTGATGATGTTCCAAATATCAAAAATTATCTTACTCTCAAACAATATTTGAGATTGCAAGGCAGAGCGAGCACCGTTGCAAAGGAAATATTGGACGAGCTTGATGTGGAAAAACTTTTCATTTTACCCAAATCTTATGAAAAGGTCTATCCAATTTCTCTCGAAAAAAATAAGAGCCTCTGTAATCTTTGTAAGCATAATTGTCAAATGTCCAAAGATCAGATAATATATAAGTGTAGCCAATTCGAGCAGGTGAATTGATGGATTCGAGATTTCTTGAAAAAGTCATATTGAAAGGTTGTATGGTTGACAAGGGATTTCTTGCGACTATTACATCCACATTTCGAACAGAGTATTTTGATGATCCCGTAATATCGGAGATTTTCACTTTTCTGAAGTCTCATCTGGAGCAGTATGACAAAATCCCACCGAGGGATGCCATCAGGGGTTCCCTTTCTCATCACGATGATGAGATTCGGGAAATATTCTCCGAGATGGACGCTATTGATTTCGATATCGCGAAGAACTGGGATTATCTTCTCAAGGAATCGAATGAATATCTCAAGGATAAAGCCGTCAAGAGAGCCATTCTCGATTCCGTTGATGTTATCAATAGTGGAAAGATAGAAGAGAGAGGAAAGATAAGAGAACTGGTCGAGGCTGCCCTGGCGAAAGATTTGAGGATAGATATCGGTCTTGACTATTTTGAAATGCTCGGGGAAAGATTGAAGAGGATTTTCACTACATCCTCAAACAGGATAAGAACATATTTTCCCCAATTCGATGAGTATCTCAATGGTGGGTTCCCACCATTTACATTTTCGGTAATTGTGGCCCGTGTTCACGGGTTCAAATCAAATACCCTTGCCAATATTGCTGCCCGCCAAGTTCTTCACGGTCATAATGTATTTCTCTGTACATTGGAAATGTCAGAGGATGCTTTCGCACAAAGATTTGACAGTATCTTCAGTAACCTTGATATCAACAAGATATATACTCTTGAGGCGATGAAGAGCCAATTGATATCCAGATTGAGAAAGATAAAGAGTGAAACCCCTCAACGAGGAAAACTCGTCATCAAACAATTTCCAACCGGCGAGGCCTCTGTTCAGGATATAAAAAGGTTGATAAGGGAATGGATTATCAGGGGTGTGAAACCAGATATCATCTACCTCGACTATATCAATATAATGAAACCCACCTATTCAGGTAAAGACAATCTCTATTCTGATGTCAAGAGGATAGCCGAGGAATGTAGAGCGATGTCATTCCAGTTTGAATGTCCGGTTGTTTCTGTTTCACAATTGAACAGGGAAGGCTCGATGATTGCTTTTGATGAAGTTGATTTTGTCTATATCGCAGAAAGTATGGGGGTTCCGGCAACCGCAGATTTTATGGCAATCTACGGCGTGGATGACGAGAAACTGATTTATGAGAGTGAACTGCATTATAAGATTGTGAAGAACAGGATTGGTGGTCGAGTTGGGGAAGTGGACAAATTTTATTACGATACTCGCACATTGAAGATGTACGATACTTCCGAGCTTGAACTGTGGTTGGAGGACGCGAAGGAAACTGGTGATGAAAGAAAAGCCGTCCTGATTGGTCAGGAAAGAGGCCAGAGGAGCAGGCGATGAAAAAACGATGGTGGGAAAAAAGAGAAAGGAGAAGTTTGAGTATGTGGCCTTTTGTTTTATTGACAATATTTTTGATAACCCTCAAAGTCTTGGGTTTTATTGGGTGGTCTTGGTGGTGGATATTTGCTCCGATTTGGGTTCCGCCCGTTCTTGGTCTTGTGTTTCTCATATTTTGTGCTGTATTGGTGATGATACTTGATGGATAAAAAACAACTACGAATGTTGTCGCTTCTCGACAATATGATCGGGGAGTGTAAAAAATGTTCTCTCTTTCAGAATGGTGGGGCGAAACCCTATTGGGTATCTTCCTCCCGTTTTGCGATAATAGGTGAGGCTCCGGGCTTCGATGAAGTCCGTGAGAACTCACCTTTTGTCGGAAAGGCCGGAAATATCCTTTGGGATGCAATGAAAAGAAACGGCCTTTCCAGAGAGGATTTCCTGATTATCAATTCCGTAAATTGCAGGCCTGTGGTGGGAAATAAGAATGGAAAACCATCGAATGAACAGATGGAACAATGCTGGCCGTGGATAAGAAAATATTTGAAGGTTTTGAAACCGCGGGCCATATTGATTTTGGGTGGGTACGCCCTGTTTACAATTCTGGGCGAAAGTGATATAATGAAACATAGTGGAAAAGAAGTACACAGCAGGGAATTTGATTGCCCCGTGGTGATTTCTGTTCACCCGGCCTTTACGATTTATAATCCGTCGAAGGGCGAACAACTATTGAAAGAGAGTATTGAGAAATTCAGAGGATATAATGATTGAAACATTTTTTGATGTGAAGGAAGATAAAATTGAGGACTGTGATTTCCTTCCATTGTATACGACACTTGAAGTTCCTGATGAATTGAACCCATTGTGGCCAATAGTCAGGGATATGTCTGAAAAGGAATTTGAAAAGTACGCAGAAAAACTGCGTATTTTCTTTTTGGAGAAGTATGAGAAGGAACATTATCCGGTTGGTGCAGGCTCCGCCTCTCTTGAAGAAATAATTACCAGATTGAGAAAGTTTCACGGGCTCAACCCGAATAAACCTGACATATATTTTGAAGAGGATGGCAAGAAAATCCTCAAGGGGTACAACGCCTGGTCAACTGTTATAGACCATTGGTTTCCAGAAATGATGGATGTTCCCATTACCCGTGGAATAAATCAGCAGACACCATCTGTAATAGACTTGTTGAGAGATAAACAAGTCTATATGAAGAAGATGAAGAGGATGTTGTGGAAAGATAAACTCAATGGATGGAGAGACAACCCGAATAAACCCGTCTGGCCCACTCTCAAACAATCAATCAGAATGGGTTCCGGAACACAGCCAGTTTCAAATATAAGATGCCCCGTGGCAAAATGGATATATCAACATTTTATGTTGAAGATGTCTCCCTGTGTAGAGGAGGAAGAGATAATTGTCTTTGACCCGTCAATGGGGTGGGGCGGTAGATTGATTTCATTTCTTTCGGCTTCTTCCCAGCTAAGAAATAAAAGGTGTGTATATATAGGAACAGACCCCAACTCGGCGATATACGAGAGGTATGGGATGATAGAAAAGTTCTGGAAGAAATTCATTGACCCTTCCTGCACCGCCGAAGTGTATCCAATTTGCTCGGGTTCCGAGGATTTTGATAAAACAGACCTATTTGAAAAGTACAAAGGTAAGGCGGTTTTGGCTTATACCTCACCACCATATTTCAATCGGGAAAGATATAGTGATGATGATGCACAGTCATATAAGAAATTCAATTCCTACGAAGCGTGGAAGAATGGTTTCTTGAAAAAGACAATGCAGAATGTCCACGAATTTCTGATGCCCGGTGGTTTCTTTGTCTGGAATATTGCAAACATAAAATTGGCGAAAAATAAATATCTCAAAATGGAAGAGGATTCCGCGTCCTTGGCAGAGAGTGTTGGGTTTCAAAATCGTGATATGATACATATGCTAATGAGATTTACTATAGGACGAGATAACAACCTTGAGGATATCTCTGCCCGTGGTACAATGAATACTGTAAGATGTGAAGGTAGAGTGAACAAATACGAGCCAGTATTTGTATTTCAGAAAAAGAATGGGTGATTTTATGGCAAAAAGAAAAGAGAATATCAGAATTATATTGAATGGAAATTTTTATACCACTTGTGATGACTTGAAATCTGTCCTTTCATCAACACTATCTATCTGGTATCCAAAAATACAATTTGTATCGGCGGAAACTATTCGTCATTGGATACAGGAAACACTTTTGATGGTCGAGGAATTGATGGACGTAAAAGGGGAGGCGCGGGTCAAGAGACAAATAACGAACATCAAGAAATATCTTGACAGGGAATTGACACAACCCCAGCTGGTAAAGTTTTATACGGATATTATTATGGCGGGTGAAGGCCTCTCAACTTTATCAGGTTTTGGTATAGCGAAAACTTCCACGACAGCTGGGAAGAGAAGTGGCAAAGCGACTGCAGGCCTGAATGCCGAGAGGATATCGTTATACGAGATTGAATAATGTTCAAGAATGTATATTACAATACAAAATCATCCACTATTCACCTTTGGGAACAACTCAAAGGTGAAAATTTTTATACAGAAATTCCTTGGGTTCCATATGTGTTTTTCCCGTATGAAAAGGGTGATGTAAAGACAATAGACGGCCAACCCGTTACCAAAAGGCTGTTCCGATCTTATTCGGATTACTTTGCCTACCTGAAGGGCAAGGACAATATATTTGAGGACAGGGTAAGACCCGAAATCCAATTTCTTGCCGAGAGATATTATGGTATACCGGAAAATGAAATTGAGGTTCCAAAACTCAAGAAGTATTTCTTCGATATGGAAGTTGATAACAAAGTTGGGTTTCCTCATCCGGAAGATGCCCGTGACCCGATTTGTCTCACATCCATTTATGATAGTGATACAGATACTACAACTGTATTTGGCTTGAGGGATTACAGGAATGGGAAGTTTTCCAAGGAAAAGTATGTGAGGTATATCAAGTGTGAAAATGAGAAATCCCTCTTGACAAGGGTACTGAATTTCTTCCACAAATTTCCCTGCGATGTTATCTCCGGTTGGTCTATATCAAATTTTGACATTCCTTATCTCATAAACAGGGCCAAAAGAATATTCGATGACCCACGAATGTTTATGAGGATATCCCCAATTAGCGATGTTCAAATATGGGAATCGAAGAGTGGAATGATGAACATAAACATCTCCGGCCTGACCATACTCGATTATATTGACCTTTATAAATGGTATTCCCCCGTAAAACTTGAAAGATATTCTCTCGATTTTGTTTCCAAATATGAATTGGAGAAAGGCAAGGTAGACTATTCACAGTACAAGGATATCAGGGAATTGTGTGAGAAGGATTGGGATTTATTTGTGGATTACAATATAACGGACTCTCTTCGTGTTTTCCAGCTTGACAGAAAATTGAATTACATAGGTCAGGTTCAAGCACTTTCACTTCTCACAAAAAGCCCGATGAAATACTATGATGTGATGACGCAGCTCATTGAAGGCTTGTTGTTGACACATTACAGGAGAAATGGATTGTGTGCCCCGAAATTCATTGGGGGTCAGCAGGAACCATTTGAGGCGGCATATGTCAAGGAACCACAACAAGGTAAATACGAGTGGGTTGTTGATTTGGATATTGCTTCATCTTATCCCACGGCTATAATCACATTGAATATGTCACCGGAAACATATTATGGCAGGGTGCTCGATATGACAGAGGATACCGTCATTCAATATGTGAGACAGAGAAGTTTTCCCGATTTCAATCTTCTCAAGGACGGGAAAAAGATAACATTTTCAGGTAAGAGACTTGAGGCCTTCAATACAGCCATCGAAAAGAAGTTGATAAGTATCGCTCCTTGTGGTTCGGTATTTTCGACAAAGACTCCCGGCGTGCTCGCCCAGATTGAAAAGGATGTTTTCAATAAGAGGCGCGACATCAAGAACAATATGATAAAGATGAAAAAATCTTTATCCGAATTGAGGGATGATAACAAAAAGAGGGCAGACGAGAGGATAAATCAATTCGATTCACTACAGAACGCACTCAAAATCCTACTCAATGCAGTTTTTGGTGTTACGAGTGTTCCCTATTCCCGTTATTTCAATGTGAACATATCAGAGGCAATTACATCCTGTGGTAGACAAACCATCAAGGCCGGGGAGAGGTATGTAAATGATTTCCTGAATAATCCAGATAAAGATGTAAAATTGAAGTCTTTTCTCGAAAAATATAAATAGATTATATAGCATATATACATTTTGGTTTCTTGTATGTCAATAATTTATAAAATTACAAATAAAATAAATGGTAAATTTTATATTGGAAAAACTGTAACAAGCCTCGAAAAAAGAATGTCATCACATAAAAAAGATCGTAGAAATATAACTCCACTTACAAGGGCCATTGATAAGTATGGCTGGGAAAATTTTGATGTTGAAGTCCTTTGGAAAGGGAAAGTTGATGAGCTAAACGAAAAGGAAATTTCCTTTATAAAGGAAACGAGGGCAATAGAATTGGGATATAATTGTACTGAAGGCGGTGATGGTTGGATGCCGGGCGAAAGGCACCCATTTTTCGGTAAATCACGGCCCGATGATGTGAAGAAAAAAATTAGCGAAACAAAGAAGAGGGGCCCCCACCCAACGAGGGGTAAAAAATTACCCCAATGGTGGATAGATAAATGCAAGCCAGGATGTGGGGAATTACATTGGAATAGTAAAAAGTATATCATCATTTCACCGGCCGGCATTGAATATAGAATAAAAGGATTGATAGATTTTTGTAAAAAACATAACTTACAACAAACCTTGATGTCCTCGGTTGCTGTGGGAAAGAGAAAACATCACAGGGGTTGGAAATGTTTTTATGATAAAGAAAACTGATTATGTTTTATACGCTGATACTGATTCCCTGTTTATTTCGACGGGCAAATTCCTTTCTGATAATGGAATTGATGTATCGAGATATAGTGATGATGTTGCTATAAAGATGATACTTGAACTGGGCTCGATTATAGAAAATTATGTGAACGAGACTTGTTATCGGGAAGTCCAGAGGAAAATGTATAACTCCGCAGTTACCGATTTCAGGATAAAGTTCAAACAGGAAATCGTGGCTAAGACAGCTCTCTTCGTGAAGAAGAAGAAGTATGGTTACTGGTCTGTCAATGAAGAGGGTGCCCCAGTTGACAAGATAAAGGTTACTGGTCTGGAAATTATCCGGTCTGACACACCGGAGGCCATCAGGCCGAGATTGAAAGATGTGATGGAGATGATCCTCCGCGGCGAAACGGATGAGAACATCCTGAAAAAGATAGAGCAGTACAAGAAGGAATTGAAGGGGGTTTATCCGGAAGAGATTTCAGTCAACATCGGAGCAAGTGATATAGAGAAATTTGTGAAAGCAGATGGAGAGATTGAGAAGGGAACTCCATTCCATTTGAGAGGCATAAATAATTACAGGAAATTACTCAAGCACCTCAAACTTGAAAAAAAGTATGAGGACATTTATAGCGGGGCAAAGGCCAAGGTTGTGTATCTCAAGAGAAATGCCTTGGGTCTGGATGTCATATCCTTTTTGAGATGGCCCCACGAATTTGACAAGGTTGTCCAGATAGATTACGACAAAATGCTGGATAAATACTTCTTGTCCAAGATTGAGATTTTACTGGAACCTATGAATAAAAAGGAATTACTTTCTGGCTCAGCTGGTGAGGGCTTGAATTTATTTTTTGGTGAGTAGAGATGAAGAGGAAAACAAAGAAAGAATCACAGGAAGTTCATTTTATTATTGATCCACAGGAGATAATGAAGGAGATGGGGCCCCCGAAAACAGCCAAGAGAATGGACAGGATTATCTATATCGTGGGGAACCTTGACGAAAATCTGGCAAAAGATATAAATGAAAGATTGTTGGATTATCAATCTGATGCCCCATTGAAAGAGATTACATTGATACTTGACTGTTACGGTGGTGAAGTTGATAGTATGTTTTCCGTAACGGATATGATGAACATCATTGTATCCCCTATCAGGACAATCTGTATAGGAAAAGCAATGTCGGCGGCCGCCTTTATTTTCATAAACGGTAAGAAGGGAAGAAGGTTTATGACCCCACATTCCAGATTGATGTTCCATCAGATAAGTTCCTGGCACGGGGGAACACTTGCCGATGTGGTCATTGATACAGAAGAGATAAAGTTTCTACAGGGCCAGATGATTGAGGAAATTGCTTCAAGATGTAAATTGTCGGCAGAAGATGTTACGAAACTGATTGACAGGAATAAATATCTGCGTCCGGAGGAAGCAATAAAACTTGGAATGTGTGACGGTATTGTGAAAAGGTTGAGCTAATCTTTCGTGAACACATGCTTTCTGCGAGGATTGATTATCAGATTTGCCTTACGAATGAAGTTTCTATTCATCAATAGATAAGTCTTTCTGTCACCCCTGTAATTCAGGGCAAATCTCATCCTGTAAGTTTCACCTCTGAATTTGACATCCAACCAGATTACCGGCCTGTCTACTGTTCCAGTTTTCAGTCCACCAACCTTGATGGTTCTTTCACTTTCAAGTTCACTTGTGATTTCCTTTCCGTTGAATAGCCAAGTAACTTTATTTCCATCCACCTCATATTCCTCGGCGTGAATGACACAGAAAGAGCCGTTACCTGTATCAAGTTTGGCTTCTACGGGCCCGATGCCTTCCAGTTCCATTGTCTCAAGGTAGCCACACTCTATTGGCCTTCTCGACCAGTTTCTTTTGTCCAGAAGGTAATTGACCACCTTTGTTACAACCGATTTTCCCGTGGCCTTTTCAATCCCCTCTGTGCCGGGCGATGAATTGACTTCGAGGACAAAAAGCTTTTTGTCCTTCTTGTTTCTCATTATATCGACACCACACCAAGTCGCCCCCACGGCTTTCGAGGCCGCGATGGCGAGTTCAATTTCGTCATCCTGTAACTCCACTTTTTCGACTTTACCGCCGAGAGAATAGTTGGAGCGGAAATCTCCCTTTATTTTTTTCCTCTTCATTGCCGCGATGACTTTATCTCCAAGAACGTGAACACGGAGATCATAGTCAGCCTCAAGAAATCTCTGCATAATGATTTCAACACTATGATTTATTTTCCAGATGGCTTGCAGGGTTGATTTCAATCCTTCCCAGCTGTCTGCGACAAATACACCGACGCCTTTTGAGCCAGTCAATGTCTTGAGAATGACAGGGAACCTTCTTCCCATTTTCTTGAACGCGATTTCCAGACCCTTTTCGTTATTGACAATGGCTGTTTTGGGCGTTGACACTCCCGCATCCGCAAGTACGAGAGCTGTTCTGTACTTGTCAGCACATTGTTCAAGTGTCAATCTGTGATTTACACAAAAGATATTATGTCTCTCGATTTGGGAAAGAAGGTCAAGGCTTGATTGTGACTTGGTGACGCTTCCTCTCACGATAACAACCGTGTCTTGAGAATTGATTTCGAAACCCTTATCATCTTCAATATTGTGGATATAAACTTTTCCGTTCTTTCTGGAAATATATCCATCCTCAGCAAATACGACATAACAGGGCACACCTTTTTTATCACAAGTTTCCTTGATAACTCTGGCCGTCCTGATCAGTTCATTTTCACCATTTGGTTTTCTGCCAGTAAGAACTACAAATCTTACTTTGTCTATATTCTGTTCAATCAGATATTGAATGAGATGTGCCATTTTGGAATAATTCCTTCATCCTTTTTTTGCGTCTGCGCCAATTTTTGGTGGCTTCCCTTCTTGTCATACCGTAATCGTGCTTTACAGGATCCTGTAATATTTGTTTTGTTGTGGGTGACCCACCAGCCGAACCCCAACCACCAGGCATCCCGATACTGGCTTCCTGCTCCTCGACTTTTTTCCTTTTCTTTTTCCATCTTCTCCAATTTTTGGTGGCTTCCCTTCTGGTAATTCCAATACCGAGCCTGACAGGATATTGGGCGATACTTGCGGTTGTAGTCGCACCAACCATACCGCCATCCTGTTCCTCAATACTCTTCAAGAAATTCAACAACCTCATCTTATCTTCCTCCGGGCGATGGTGGATATATATTGGATGGTCTTGTGGTGATTATCTCTTTTACAGCCCCCTCAATTGCATTTCTGACAGAAACATCGGTTGCACTTTTTACAAAATAAAAAACACCCAGTAGCAATGCAAAGGAAACGATGACAACTGTTATCATCGTCTTTATTTTTGATGATATATCGTCTACCTTTTTTTCTATACCATCAACTTTCTTTTCTATAATTTCTATTTTATTTATGGAATCTTCTTCATCCTCAACTTTCCTTCCTACACCATTTACTCTTGTTCCCAGTATTTCCTCTGTTTTCTCTATTTTCTGAATCAGATATTTTAATCTCTCACTCTCCTTTCCATCAAGACCTTTTATCTCATCTATAAGGTCTTTTTTTGTTGCGAGAGAAGATTGAACCTTGGTAATTTCATTGATCGCATCACCAAGTTTCTGAATGGAAGATGTATTGGTGTCAGCAGAACTTTTTATCTGGTCAAATAATAGCTTGACTATTGTTTCGGGAATTAATCTTTCTTCGGACATTAAAATATTAGCTCCTCTTTCTTACTTTCCAATGGGGTTATTACACCGTTGCTTAGCTGTAGATTTTTTAATATTGTTATTGATTGGGATATTTTGATGGATAGCTCTTTGTGTTTCTCTTCGTTTTCTTTTTTCCAGCTTTCTATTTCTTCTTCAACGGTCTTTTTTAGGCGGTTAATTTCTACATCTCTCTCCTCAGTAATTTTTATTTTCTTCGTTATATCTCTGGCACTCCCTATAGTTCCTATAAGTCTATTTTTATCATCAAAGAAGGGCATCTTGCATATTTTCAACCAAATGGTTTCTCCGGTGGGTATTTTTACACTATCTACATATTCTTGCGTTCCAAGTTCCTTTACTCTATCATCAGAAACTTCAAATTTTGTTTCACCAAACAAGTCAGAGGATTTTATTCCTCTTATGTCTTTATCCGATATCTGTAAAACATCCATAAACTTCTTATTTGCAAACAGATATCTATTGTTTATATCCTTTGCCCAGACCAATTCCGGTATATGATCAATAAGTTTACTTGAGAGATTAACCATTTTTCTTGTGTCAACCACATCAGTAACATCCCTTATAGATTCAACGGCACCGATGATATCCCCCTCAGCGTCTTTTATGGGGGATGCCATACCCCACATATATCTATTCAGATATGGGATATATATATACCCCTCAACTGTTCCGTCGCTTTTTCTGCAAAACTTGTCATATGTATTTTCTGTTTCCGTATCCTCGGAAAATACCAGATCAATGAGAAGTTTCCTGTCATAACCGTAAAATGGCGTCGAATATGCTTCTCTACCAAGACCCATTACATCTGTTTTCCTTTTTCCGGCAAATATTTCCATCTGCTTGTTCCACGCAATGACTTTGCCGTCCAAATCAATCGCGAAAATGATATCAGGTAGGAAATCAATAACATAGTTCAAATAATCTACGGTTTTCTGACAAATATCGTTTCCCATAAACCTCCACCGCCCGAATGACGAATATTCAGTATTATTTATAGGAAAGACAGTAAATAAATATAAATACTATTGACAAAGTATGGGGGTGGATTATATGCCAGAGATAAATGTGAAAAATATACTTATAACAATGGGTATTATTCTTGGTCTTGTAAGTTCACTTTTTGGTCTTGATAGCAGATATGCGAGGAGTAAAGAACTGGCGCAAATGGAGCAGCAAACAGTTCAAACCTTTCAGCAATTCAAACAGGATTATCAAAGAGACAGATTGCAACAGAGATACACGACCCTTACAGATCAGATGGTCAATCTCAAAATCCTGATGAAGAAATATCCAAGTGATCAGGATTTACGGGAAGATTATAACAATGTTATCAGAGAACGAGAGAAAGTAAAGGAACAGCTAGATAAAACGGGAGGAATACAATGAAACGCGACCTTTTAGAAAGAATTGACCTTTTCCTTGTCAATGAGAAATTATGGTCAGGTGAGGTGTCAACCAAATGGGAGCCACCGGAAGGTCTTTTCACATCGAGCGCCGAGAACATCGCGAAAGTTCTTCATTCGCAGAGTGATGATTTGAAACAGGCTATGAGCAGGCTCAATTTTTATATCAATAGGGCCGGTGACAAGATTTCCGATGCCAGGAAAAGTGCCCTTGAGCACGCGAAAGACCTTTTGAGGAAAAAATTCGGCAAAGAAAAGAAAGAAGAGGATTAATATGGGAAAAATTATAAAAGACAGGGATGTTCTGACAGAGGCCTCTGCGCCAGGCTTGGCACATTTGAAGCAGATGGCCCCGAATTTCGTGAGAGTAAATGTCGGGGAAACCGTACTGTATTTTTCATACGAGACACTTGTAGCGTTTGAAGCAAACGACAGAACATATGCCACGGCGGAAAAATATAGTCGGACAACCTCAAAACATATAAATCTGGTCAATGTAGATGAATATCTGGAACCAGATGAATTTGAAAAGATGGCAAGAAAAGAGCTGGGTAAATTTGGAGGATAATATGCCGAAACCGGAAGCAGGAGAAAAAAAAGACGAATATATTGCCCGTTGTATTCCAATTCTGAAAGGTGAAGGCCACGAGCAGGACGAGGCCGCGGCAATTTGTTATTCAATGTGGGAACAGAATACAGAAAAGAATGAGAGTATAGACAGGCTAATTGACAAATATCTTGTCTCTGAGCATTTTATGTCTCAGCGCGGCCCAGCCCATCGCTGGCCCGGACAGCCCGGTTCTGGTTCTTCAAGAAGAATGACAGGCCCACCCACTAATATGAAGTGTATGGAATGTGGTAAGACATTCAAGAAAAAAATTGGGCCAAGTACCTACGAAGTAAAATGCCCGAAATGTGGGTCATATGATACGGAGCCGGCATAATGAAATTTAAAAATTATTTGACCGAGGCGATAAATTATAGACAGGAAGCAGAAAATCTTCTTGCCGAATATGGAGAAGATGGGGCCTATGATTTTATTCTGAACCAAATGGTGATGAATAGAGGTGGAGATGGTTGGATTGACTGGCATAAGATCGGCCTTGCATTCGATAAACTGACGAGATAAATTGGGGGAAATAATGAAATTCAAAGATTATCTGAAAGAAGAAGAGCAAAAACCATTTGATGTGAGAGATATTGAAGATGAAACTGTTGAAAATAATTATTTCCGAAAAGTTCTGTATACAGGAAAACATCTTCAACTTGTTCTGATGGCCATTGAGCCCAATAGTGAAATCGGGAATGAGGTTCACAATGATACAGACCAGTTCTTCCGTATTGATGAGGGAGAGGGAAAAGTAGTTGTAAATAATAAAGAGGAAATCCCGATAAAAGATGGCAGTTCAATTCTTATCAGACAGGGAACATATCACAATGTTGTGAATACATCCTCCACGAAGAAATTGAAGCTTTACAGTTTATATGCTCCTCCACATCATCCGCCGGGAACGGTTCACAAGACCAAGGAAGAAGCGGAAGAGTATGAAAAGGAAGAAAAATGAGACTTTACGAATTTCTCTCTGAAGATGATACACAGACAATAAATGCGAGAATAAGGTTAAAAAAACAGATACAGGATTTGGAAAAACAAATCCAGAGCACGGAAGATAAAAATACAAAAGAAGCATTGAGAAAAAGAAAAGAAGCGCTCCAAAAATCATTGGAACGGTACAGGGATACATACAGGGATTAGTTTTGTTCATAAAACATCATATTACAGATAAGACTTCGGCATTTCAACCCAAATTTCCGGAGAAGTACAAGGGGAAATGGCCGATACTTATAAGAAGTGAATGGGAAAGGAAATTCGCCCAATGGTGTGATGTAAATCCAAGTGTCATAACTTGGGCTTCCGAGGGCATCGAGATACCGTATTTTGATCCTGTAAACAAGAAACACAGACGATATTATCCGGATTTTATGCTAAGAGTTCTGGATAAAAACAAAAAGGAAGTTATCTATGTTGTTGAAATAAAGCCTCACAGGGAAACCATTCCCCCAAAGAGCAAGGGCAATAAATCTGTCAAGACAAAAATATATGAACAGATAACCTACTCAAGAAATCAGGCCAAATGGTCTGCCGCCTCGGAGTTCTGTAGAAAACGGGGTTACGAGTTTAAAATATTTACTGAAAAGGAATTGTTTGGTAGGTAAAAATGCCACAATTGAACAAAGTATATAGTGTAAGGGAAGGAAGGGTTTCTTTCAAATCGGGTCACATTTACAGGTTCAAATATCTGAATTATGAAAATGATCCCGAACCAACCATAATCTGTATCAACGCTATTCGTGGTATTCATCCCAAGACGAGAAAGATGCACAATTATATTCAGGGCATCAATTTTACCTATATCCCTCGAAACCAGAGGAAGATTTTTGCCAAGGTGTGGATGGACACATTGGAGAAAAATCACGGCCACATTCTTCTGACTTGGAAATTGATAAAGAAGAGATGGCCTTGGATGGTTATAGCCATAAGAAGATACATCCTCGGCGCGGGATATATCAGGGATGCCAAGGAATTTCGTGGTGATGAAATGCAGGTCGCCATCATCGGAACTTGGCGAAAAGATTTTTCATCGAGAATAACAAGAGCCAAACAGAAAGGAATGAAGTGGCTCAAAGCAGAACAAAGAAGATTTGGGTTATAACGGAGGAGAAATATGGAAAGAGATTTTTCAATGACGGGAGTATATGGGCCAACAATGCGTGTTGCTTCTACGGATACGGCAACAGCTTTCCCATCCGCGGCAATTGTTGACGGAGATGGCAATCCATCGGTATCGGTTCTCATTACCTGTGAAACCGCAAGTATAAGAATTGCATGGAAGGAAACACCCACACAGGGGGCGAGTGGTATAGGACATATTATGTCAGACGGTGATGCCTTCAGGGTCGTTGGTAGAGACAATATACTCAATTTCAGATATATTAGTGCCGCAAGTGGTGTGCCAGGTGCATTTGTGATTACGCCCGAATTTTAACGGAGGATTAGAAATATGAATTTTGGAACACCTTTTGGTAAATCATTAGCTGGTGGCGGGGCCGCTTTTCCGGCCGATGCACCAGGCTATTTATTCAACGATGGTTTGGGTGGATTATCTTGGGATGCCGCTGCAACACCAGAAGCCGCCGGAGCAGATAAACAAATCCAGTTCAATGATGTTGGCACGATGGGTGCGAATGAGAATCTGACATTTGATAAATCTACCAATACGCTTTCTATTTCAGGAAATAGCTACAATATTCTTTCCATAGGTACAGATTCAAAGAATTTCTTTGAGGGGTTTATATGGGCCGGGTCTGATACTCTTACGGAATATCGTTATTCTACATCAAAACTTCAGGTTATTTCTCATAATGTGATAGATACTAATTCTATTGGCTATGGTGATACTCAGGCCGCAGTATTTTCCGCGAAGGGAACTGGTTCTGTTGCAGGTATATCAGTTTATGCTCAAACTAGCGGGGCAGAACTCGCGACCCGTTCCCGAAATATGATTGGTGCTTTGGGGTATGATGCTACTGACGCGGTTATTCAGAACCTTTTTGGGGCGTGGTTATTAGCAGACACAGGAGATGCAAGTGGTGAATTAATTGGTATTCAAGCTACTGCTCAAGGTATGGTTATAGCGCCGGTGACCGCTACTGTAACAAGCGAAATAGGTGTAGAGGCAATTCACGGTGGATTTGCCTTTGATGGTACATATACTGTATTAGAAACATACGGAATTAAAATTTCATTGAACCCAGCAGCGGATGTGGGGGCAGTAGAAACAATAGGAGACAACTACGGTCTTTATATTGATGATCATAGTGTAAGACCTGTTACCGGAAGTCACTACAATCTCTATTCTGCCGGTGCAACATCAAAGAATAAATTTGAGGGTGATGTTGAAATCGGTGGTAACTTGGATGTTTCAACTGGTTTCATTTCAATTTCCGGTTCTGACAATCAGGTTCTATTCAATGATTCTGGTGTTATTGGTGGCACAAATAATTTTACCTATGACAATATACTGGGCAAACTTGCATTGAGTTGGAGTGGTGCAACGGGAGAATCTGAAAACCGTGAAATTTTTGCTCTTAGTGCTACAAGAACTGATGGCGGGGGTATTGACCACGGTGGCTATAGTGACGAACTGTGCGCACTTAATATTACAACCGAAGCCACTACACCGGATACAACTCAATATGGCATAAAAATAACTTTGTCTGCTGACGGTCAGGGGGTTGGAGAAAACGAAGAAAGCAAACTCTATGGTATTGAATCCCATTGTGGATTGAATAATTGTATAAATCCGAGCGCTTGTGCCGGCGTTTTTAACACTCAAGTACGAGATTGTACTTATGGTAGTAATTGGAATAGTGCTTTAGAGGTGTCAGCAAATGTATCTGCGCGTTTTGACGATTGTACCTCTGATGGCCAGGGCCTTAGTGTGGGTTGTGGTATGACAGCTTATAGTAATAATACTCTGACTGCATCTCTCTTAAAAGGTTCTCGTTATGTATTTGACATAGGCGCCATCTACGGCGGCGTGATTAATTTAACCGAAGCAGCCTTTATTACTACGGAAGCACTATTAGAGTGTGGTAGTGATGCTTCTAATGCGGTTACTATTGGAACATTTTATGGAATTAAAGTTTGTGCTCCAGAATTATGGTTTTGGGAGGGGCCCCCGATAAACAGTACATATACAGTTTCTAATCTGTACGGTATTTATATTGAAGATCACACCGCAATTCCCTGCCCTATGGGCGGTACATTGTTGGGATCGGTTAGATACAATCTCTATTCTGCCGGTTATAGTTCAAAGAACTTGTTCCAAGGAACACTTTACCTTGAGAAGAATATCGGTGGTGCAAAAACATTTGAGGTTGTCGGTGTAATTACCAAGACGGATACTGGTGACCCGGCTTATGGTTATGAGGGATTAATTTGTATCAATACTTTTGATAATACTGTCAAAGTGTACGGTGATGGCGGGTGGAGAACAATTGCTTCGGGTTGGTAAAAGGATATAAATAACATAGATATTTTCATAAATATCTATTGAATAAAACTGTAGGAGGTTTTTTATGGTTATCAAAAATTCGGTGTTGGAAGCGTTGTCAAGGACGGACATTCTCGTAAATCTTATCAAATCAAGAGAGCTTCCGGTGAAAACAAGTTATCAGATTGCGAAGCTCACAAAGGCTCTGGACGAGCAGTTCAGGCTCTATAGTGAGGCGAAACAGAGGGTTATCGAGAACCATTGTGCTAAGGACGATAACGGAAAACCAAAAATTGAAAATAATCAGTATAGTGTTCCACCGGAAAACATCCAAGACTTCAACAAGGATATGATTGACTTGCTGGATATTGATGTTGAACTCGGTCTGGACAAGATAAAAATAAAACTGGACAGTTTGCCAGCGGGAGTTCTCGCTCCGGCTGATTTCCCGTTTCTGGAAAACTTTATAGAATTTGAGGAATGAGCCAAACTTACCTTACGGTAAATCAAAACGAGACAAGAGCTATAGAGATACTTGTGAGGGATCAGAATGATGACCCCGTATTTCCTGATGCGGCTTACGCGAAAGTTGTGGACATTTATACTGGTCGTACCGTCTGGACGGAAGGCCAGGCTATGGTAGATGGTTACAAGATATACTTTTTACTTACTCCGATTGTAACAGCAACTCCCAGCGAGTACGATGTTATTTGGAGAATTGTAAAAACAGCTACGAGCACCTATACCTTTTATCACAAGACAAGGGTGGTGGTAAATGAGCTATAACTTTTTTTATACATTTGAGAATGTCTCATTGTGTTTGAATTACGAAATAAGAAGCTTCGATGACAACCATCCAATGTATAAAGTATTGGTGGATTTCATTAGCGCTCAGGGAATTGGGGATATATTCTAATGGCAAGATATCATTTTATTGGTAGGTCGAGAGATAGTTACGGAAATGTATTGGAAGGAGTTGATGTTTCCGTATACTTGGCCGGAACCACGACAGCGGCCAAGGTCTATCTCGAGCAAACTGGTGGAACGGCAATTCAAATTGCTCCACAACTGGAATCCGATGCTTACGGCCTTTTCAATTTCTATGTAGATGATGGTGATTATGTCACCACACAGAAATTCGATATTGTCGTTGGTGAAACCCGTTATGAGAATATTGATATTTTCAGGCGGGGTATTGATGGGTCATCAGGAACATCAGGAACATCAGGAACATCCGGTGCTATGGGTCTTACAGGCCCAGCTGGCACCTCGGGCAGTTCCGGTACTTCCGGCGAAACAACATACCCCGGCGGGTATCTCTTTACTCAATCTGTCGCTTCTTCTGCCTGGTCTGTAACACACAATCTCGGTGATAAATATGTTGTTGTCGAGGTTTCAGACGATAGCGACCTTTTTATTATTCCTTCTGAAATTCAGTATATTGACAGTAACAATCTTGTAATTACATTTCCATCAGATATTGCTGGCCAAGCCAAGATTGTTGCGGGCTCCGGTACAAGTGGAAGCTCCGGTACATCAGGTGATGGAACATCCGGTTCATCCGGTACAAGTGGCAGTTCCGGTACATCAGGTATAGATGGAACATCCGGCTCATCAGGAACTTCCGGCGAAACTACATTCCCGGGCGGATATCTTCATACACAATCAGTACCATCCTCAGCGTGGTATGTCACACATAACCTCGGAGAGCAGTATGTAATTGTCGAAGTGGCTGATGAAGATGATATGTATATCATCCCATCCGGTATACTTTTTGAGGACAGTAACAATCTCTGGATTACATTCTCTGAAGAAGTTTCTGGTCACGCAAGAATTATTGCGGGAACAGGAACATCGGGTGTATCTGCTATCGGTGGTGCGTTTACTTATACACAATCAGTACCGTCTACTGGATGGTCTATCTATCACGGCCTTGGAGTACAACCAGTTGCCGTAGCAGTAATGAACGGCGATGGGTATGGTATTGAGCCCGGAGATGTTCTCTATGTCGATGATGACAATGTAATATTGACATTCGATATTCCAGTTTCGGGAAGCGCGACTTTCGTAAGTGGTGGTGGTGCAGTAGGAACTTCCGGCACTTCAGGAACATCGGGAACAGCCGGAACAAGTGGAACATCTGGAAGCTCAGGAACATCAGGTTCGTCCGGTTCAAGCGGTTCAAGTGGAACTTCAGGAACATCGGGCCTTGCCGGTTCTGCGGGAACATCGGGCTCATCAGGTACTTCCGGTGCTGATGGTTTGTTCGGTGGAGCAAGCGCCCTTTACTCATTCAATTCGTCAACATCCGATGCAGACCCAACATCCGGTAAACTCCTCTTCAATAATACGGCTTATACATCTGTATCCCGTATCAATGTAAGTTTTTGGGATGATAATGGTGCAAATCTTGAAGATTGGCTTGATATTTTTACACTATCAAACAACAATTCACTTATCAAGATTTTTTCAGAAGCCAATCCAACGAAGTTTGTTCTTTACAACATAACTGGATTGACAGCCCGCTCAGGGTACAAGAGATTTTGGGTATCCTGTGTTGGTTTCAGCGGTGCTCTTTTCAGCTCCGGTGAGAAAATCGTTCTCACGATGACACCAACCGGAGATGATGGAACCTCTGGAACATCGGGTACGAGTGGAACAAGTGGATCAAGTGGTTCAAGTGGAACCTCTGGTACATCGGGAATGAGCGGAAGTTCCGGTACTTCAGGAACTTCAGGAACTTCTGGAACTTCTGGAACGGCGGGAACGAGTGGTAGTTCCGGTTCAAGTGGTAGTTCCGGTTCAAGTGGCTCTTCCGGCAGTAGTGGTTCATCGGGAAGCTCGGGTTCTTCCGGTACATCAGGTTGGGGAACATCAGGAAGTTCTGGAACCTCTGGTATAGACGGAACCTCTGGTATTTCCGGTTCATCCGGTTCAAGTGGAAGCTCCGGTTCAAGTGGAACGGCGGGAACATCAGGAACATCCGGTTCGTCCGGTTCAAGTGGAACGGCGGGAACATCAGGAACATCAGCAACATCCGGAACATCGGGCACATCGGGTATTGATGGCACTTCCGGCACATCGGGAACAGCAGGAACTTCCGGTATAGACGGAACTTCCGGCACTTCCGGATTTGATGGGGCTGATGGAACATCGGGAAGCTCGGGAACATCGGGCTCAAGCGGAGAAAGTGGAACATCCGGTTCAAGTGGAACAAGTGGTTTCTCGGCTGCCTGGGGTATACCATACAGATTTGAGGACGATACTTCAGACGGTGACCCGAATATCGGCCATCTGAAGTTTAACAGCACAACATTTTCATCAGTCACAAGGATTTATATCGACCTTATGGACAGATATGGTCAGGATTTGACTTCTTGGATTGACTTGATGGATGACAGTACATCATTGTGGTCAAAGGGTTATGTCAAGATTTGGAGAGATCACGATGAAAGTGATTATGTATACTTTGAAATAAACGGAACGACTGATATTGACCCACAATACAGGAAACTTCACGTTGGTCTGATTGCCTCAAGTTCACCGGCAGTTTCCGGTGCATTCAGGGAAGATGATGACCTTCAGATTGGTTTTGTTCCAACGGGTGATGCGGGAACTTCCGGAACATCCGGTCTCGCAGGTCTTGGTGCAAATGCACATTTGTACTGGTTTGATGATAACACTACAGATAGTGACCCACCAAGCGGGCATATCAAATTGAACAATTCAGACCCGTCACTCGCAACATACATTTATGTTGACACTCTGAATAGATTTGCCGTGGATGTCGAGGCTTGGATTGCAAGTCTTGTCGATAGCAATGCTGTCAGAATAATGAACCAGAATAGTGTGGAGATTTTTCACGACTATTTACTTTTGAGTGCACCAACATCGGCTGCCGGATATTACAAATTCAATGTGGCATATCTTGTTGGTCACGGAACATTGAACGATGAGGATGAAGTTGTTCTCGGTATCGGTAATAGAGGGCAAACAGGAACAAGTGGAACGAGTGGAACAGCAGGAACATCCGGTACAAGTGGTAGAGGATATCTTCACACCCAAACAGTACCGGCATCAACTTGGTCTATCAACCATATTTTGAATTGTCAATACTGTGTTGTTGAAGTTACCGATGGTGATGCGTATACTATACTTCCTGACAGTATCAAATTTGATGATGAGAATAATCTTACGATAACATTCTCTGAGGCAGTATCGGGTCACGCATTTATTTCTTCCGGTGGTGGTCTGGTTGTTGGGGAACTGATATATACATTCTCCTCTCCGGTAACCGCATGGGATATTACCCACAATCTCGGTGTAAAATATGTCAATGTCCAATGCACGAGTGATGATTTTTATATTGAGCCACAGAGTATAGAGTTCATTGACGAGAACAATATCGAGATAACATTTTCTACTCCGGTTTCCGGTATCTGCTCTGTCGTTGGTGGAGTTGGAACAATCGGAACATATGGTAGTTCTGGAACATCCGGAACAAGTGGTGTCTCAGGTGATTTGACACCGACAGGCGTTCTGTTCCCATATATCGGAACGGTGGCGCCAACTGGATGGCTTCTCTCTGATGGTAAGACAATCGGTAGTGTTTCTTCTGGCGCAACTGGAAGAGCAAATGCAGATACACAGACATTGTTTGAACTTCTCTGGAACTCAACTACAAATACAGAACTTGTAATTCAAGATAGTGCGGGGTCTCCAACGACAAGGGGTGTAACTGCGGCCACAGATTTTGCTGCAAACAAGAGGATGCCGCTTCCTGACTTGAGAGGCAGAGTGCCACTTGGTAAAGACAATATGGGTGGAAGTTCTGCAAATAGAGTAACTGCCGCCTCGGCCGATCTTATCGCGGGAAGTGGTGGAGAAGAAAATCATACCCTTTCTACCGCTGAAATGCCAAGTCATACCCATACATATAATCAACCATTATGGTCTGGCTTTAATTCAATAATAGGTGGCGGTGTAAATCAATATGCGGCTTATCCCACAAATACAGGCTATACGGGTGGTGGTGTGGCACATAACAATATGCAACCATATATAACGATGAATTATATTATCAAACTTTGATAGGTAAAGAATGAGAACATACGGATTTACAGGAAAAGGCAAAGTAACAATACAGAAAGTGAGTGTAATGCCGGCTTGGACACCGGAAGATGAAGGTAGGCTTGTGTGGGATGATCCCAACAATATTCTTTATGTTGGTGGTGATACTGGTTGGATTGCTGCGACAGGAGCCGGTGGAACATCGGGTTCGTCCGGAACATCTGGCACATCGGGTGCCGGGTCTGGAACATCTGGCAGTTCTGGCACCTCTGGTTCCTCTGGAACATCGGGAAGTAGTGGAACATCAGGAAGCTCTGGAACATCGGGCTCAAGTGGCACTTCAGGTTCAAGTGGAACTTCAGGTAGTAGTGGATCATCAGGAACCAGCGGTTCGAGTGGAACATCGGGTAGTTCTGGCTCATCAGGTACGAGCGGTTCAAGTGGAACAAGCGGTTCTTCTGGCACTTCTGGTTCATCAGGAACGAGTGGATATAGCACAAATGATTATGCAGAAGATGAAACTGAAAGCACAACAACTGATACAGCATTACAAACAAAATTGACACTCAATTATACACCCACGGCTTCAGGAAATTACATTATTTTCTTCTCGGCCGAGGTGGCAAATACCAATGCGGCTAAATCAACTGTGCTTGAATTTGACAGAGATGGTACTGAAATCAATGTATCATATTATTCACCATCGTCTGCCAATGAATATAGAGTATATTCAAGTTTCAAGAACAACGCCCTTGTGGCTTCTTCATCATACGCGTTCAATATAAAATATGCAAGAGTTGGTGGTGTTGGTACGGCGATGATTAGGCGAGCAAGAATATTCATAATGAGGAGATCATAATGTTTACATATACATATTCAGATATAAGTGTGAAGCCATATATGGACGGTATTCATAATGATGTTGCAAGTTCCGATATGTCCAATAAAAATATCCAGTATTGCAATTGGAGTGAAGCTTCTCAAGAGTTGAAGATTACTTGGGATGTTGAGTTATCAGCCGGAGATAAAACAAAATTGGATGACATTGTATCAAATAATGACGAAATCCCAGTATTCAATACGAAGATTGAGATTATTTTTGAAGAGGACACGCCACCATCGGATAAGACGATGACCTGGCTGAATACAAATGATAATTTGAGATATATTTGGGATGATGATCGAAGCAAATGGAGAACATTATATAGGATGACATATATTTTTGCTTTTGATGGTGATGCTGATAATGAATATCTGAAAATTATGACAGTCTATGGTTCAACTACGGCATATCAGATGCCCAAAAATGCTGTTATAACCGGAGTTTCCTGTAGGGCAAGCGGTGGAAATAATTCAAAAGGTTTCAAAATCCAGAGTGGAGATGTGGAACTGTCCAGTTTTTCGTTGAGCAGCCTCGTATATGAAAATATGAGTAGCAATATCAATTTGACAGCCGGTGACCAGTTGAAAGTTCATTGTGAGGGTGATGATGGTGCGGTGTCCAATCCCATCGTCGTTTTGGAAGTTGCTTGGAGGCAATAAATGATAAAGATTTTGAAGAATGTAACTGACAATTCTATTTTGTTATCTGATGTGGGGAAAACAATAAGTTCCGGGCAGGAGTTCAACACGGAAGGTAGGCAGGATACATTCATCAATAGCGATAATACATTGACAGCCATCAGGAATGGTTATCTACAGGTAGGCGACGGTTCCAAGTTCTATACCAACGCTCTTGAGGGAGAAGCATACTTCAGGACAAGATTTGATGACAATGCTTTCTTGATAGATGGTTCTGAAGTTATAGAGTTTACACCGGAGATTGTTACTGATACACCAACGGGAAAAAAAGCTACCAATCTCTTTATGGACATTCTCACGATGTTGAAGGAGTTTTACAATGCTCCTGGCGACCCATTATATGAAGAAGGATTTCAGCCATTACTTGGTGAGAGTGGAAGGGAAGTCGAGCATCTCGGAAGAACTCTCAATCTGGAAGTAATACACGGTGACACGGGATGGCACAGGAGAGAGATAAAGTCATATGGATACCAAGCGCCGCTGAATTTGTTGATTTATTATGGGTGGACAAATTCATTCAATTACGCAATAAACAGCTGGGATAATGAGAAAGTTGCACAGGATATGGCGAGATATAATTTGATTATCTTTGGTGACGGTATTCAAGACCCATCCCACGGTGACCACGAAAATGCACATACAATTATAAACAGGATAAAAGTTCTGAACCCACAGACAAAAATATTTGGATATGTAACTTGTAACCAGACATACGCGAATTTCCAGACAAAGACAGATCAATGGAACGATATGCAGGTTCACGGTATCTTTATGGATGAATGCGGATATGATCACGGAATACCGAGAGACAATTTCAACCAGAAAGTAAATTATGTTCACGGAAGAACATATTCCAATATCTGTTTTGTCAATGCATGGAATATGGATCACATTATTGGAACTGAAAATGATCCGAGCTATCCAAATTCAACTTGGAACGCCGGCCTGTCTGCCTCTACATTGATTACTACAGATTGGTATCTGCTAGAAAGTTTTCCGATAAACACCACGGCATTTTCCGGTTCAGGTGGATATGAAACCAAAACGGATTGGAAAACAAGGGGAGATAAGGCGATTTCCCACAGAAACACATACGGAATAAATTTGGCAGGAGTGGGGATTATAAACAATGACAATGGTTCAGGCCAGAGTTTGTTCAATTTCGGGTATATTTCGTCATTGATGTATGCTCTGGAGGCTTTTGGAACATCCGATACAAGTTATGGTTCTTCCTCTGCCACAGTTACTTTTTGGACAAGACCGAATGTTCTGGGCCTTGGTAGGATTTGGTTCAACTCCGTCACAATCGCAGTAGACACGGGTGATGCGGATGTTTATTACAGATACACAGATTTTGCGAAGCTAAAGGTGGATTTTTCAACCGGAGCACAAGCTTCAAGTATCACAAGATTTTCAAATATTACATAAATACTATAGAGTAACATATTTTGGAGGTACAAAATGGGAATTGACAGAATATTTGATATGAGAGCACAGATGATAGAGAAGAGATTGAAGATGGTGGAGGAGAAGCTCCTTACCGCCAAAGACGATGAGAAAGCTATGCTTCTCAAGCAGAAAGAAGGCCTTGAAAAGTTCAAGACGCGTCTGGAAGAAATGTCAGATAAAAGGCCAAAGAAAAAATAAGTAACAAAAGAGGAAATATAGATGGATTCTTACGGATTTGACGGCAAGGGCCCGGTTCTTGTCCAGAGAGTGGCATCTCTCCCGGCTTGGACTTCGGAGGATGAAGGTAGATTGGTTTATGACCAATCAATTGACGGTCTTTATTATGGAACATCTGCGGATTGGGTTCTGGTATCCATATCTTCCGGTATTGTTTCCGGTGTGAAGATGTATTTTTATCAGAATACAGCCCCGGCTGGATGGACGATAGATGGTTCCGTGGCAGATACCCTTTTGGGTGTGAAAGGTGGAACAGGGGCATATAATATTGCCGGTGGTAGCCTTGCAGGAACTTGGTCACAGCCCGGTCATACACATACTGTGTCGGATCACACACATTCAGTAGTAATACCGGGCGATGCTGGATGGCCGCATGCTAATATAGTCGGTAATGGTCAACTTGCAGTCGGCCGTGGTCATGCGGAATGGGTTGATTATATGGTATATAACAGAACATTAACAAGCAGCTCAGCATCTGGTGTTACAACATCCTCCGGTGTTGCAAGCACATACAGGCCATATGCTGCAGTAGGAATTATTTGCACGAAATCATAATAGAGGAAACATAAATGGCAAGAACAAAAAGTTACGGTAAAGATTTTCAGGGAAAACTTATTCTTGAAAAGTTGATAACTCTTCCGGCGTGGACGGACGATGATTACGGTAGACTTGTCTATAATGAGGCCGATGATAAACTCTATTATGGAACGGATGCTGACTGGCTTGAAGTGGGAACTGGTGGAGGTGGAAGTGGAACTTCCGGTTCAAGTGGAACTTCCGGTTCAAGTGGAACGAGTGGCTCTGGAACATCAGGAAGTTCTGGAATATCCGGTTCTTCGGGAACAAGTGGCTCATCGGGAACAAGTGGCTCATCAGGTCTATTTGGTGGAGATAGCCAACCATATTATTTTGATACAGAAACATCCGGTGGAGATACTGATTCAGGTTATCTCAGATTTAATACTGCCGAACCATCAGCGTCTACAGCAATTTATATAAACAAGACAAACAATGATAGTGTGGATGTTGAAGATTGGATACAGGATATTATAGACAATGTGCCCGGAAGAGTAAGAGTATTTTCTGAATATGATTCGTCAACATTCGCTGTCTACGATGTAGATGGGGAAGTTACTGATGGAACACCGACATTTCAAGTGGCCACGGGAGCGGATGATGGTCATACGGATGAATTGATATCTACATATTATGCCTCCGCGAATTGGCTTGGATTTGGTTATCATTGTGGAGCAGCCAATACGAATGTAAGATGGCAGAATGTTACTATTCCTAATGGGTCATCTATTTTGGCCGCATATGTTACATTCAAAGCATATCAAGATAATAATAATAGCCAACCAATACTCATTTATGGAAACGATGTTGACAATGCTGTGGCTCCAACAAACTACACACAATTTCACGCTCTGGTACAGACAACAGAATATGGTGATTGGTCATCCCCCGGCACTTGGACAACGGGCCAGACTTATAATACAATTGATATATCAAATATTATTCAAGAGATTGTGAATAGGCCGGGCTGGGCATCTGGCCAAGCTTTACAATTGATGTTTTATAATAATGGGCCTGCTTTAGCAGCATTTCATCACTATGTTCCAAGATCATATGATGGTTACGGCGCAGGTGATGCACCAAAATTAACCATACAGTATTCATCCACAGCCGAAGATACAAAGGGGATTGAAGTTACATACATCTCAGGGAATGGAACATTCTCTGATGATGAGAGAATTGTGATTTCGTATACCGCATATGGAACATCGGGCACATCGGGCTCGTCTGGAACTTCCGGCTCATCAGGTTCTTCAGGCTCATCGGGTTCCTCCGGTTCATCTGGTTCATCTGGACAAGCAGGAACATCCGGTTCATCCGGTACTTCAGGTGAGTCTCTGGCTCTTACCACCGTTCCTATTTTCGATTCTGATACTCAATGTGCATCCGGTGCTGGATATACAGGATTTGTTATTCCTCTCGACCTGAACGGATATGAATTGACGGATGTAATTGCATCTGTTGCTACACCGGGCACGGGAACATTTGAGCCCGATATGGATATACAGATAAGGAGAAGAAGGTCTGGCTCCGAGGTTGATATGTTGTCAACTCCTGTCACGGTGGGTTCCGGTGAATACTATGCAAGAGATGGTGTAATAAATGCAAGTAATGATGATGTTGCCACGGGTGACCTGATATTCATTGATGTGGATACTGTTCACGACCCAACTCCTGCATATGGATTGTCCGTTGCTCTCACATTCACCAAGGCATAAGAGGTTTTTATGGCGTCTATTACCTCTACATTGAGTTTTGGTATTGATTATAAAAATGCCAATATAGGATATGCGTGGAGTTTAAACTCATTTACTGCGGGCCAGGCATCCGTTGGCTGGCCAGGCGGTTTGTATACTTACGATGCCTTCATAAGATTTGGGCCCATTTACATTCCACAGGGAGCCACAATAAACAGTGCGTATATAACACTTTTGGGAGGCAATTCAGTTACAGTACATACCTGTAATGCAATTATAAAAGTAGCGAGATATACATCTACGGCCCCCACAAATCACGTTGAATATGATACTATAGTCTGGAGCGACACTACAGTCGCGTGGAACAATGTGGAGGCTTTTGCCGGCTCGGGCCCGAGCCTTACTGCAAAAAGAAATACTCCTTCTATAACATCACTTGTACAGGAAAAGATTTCCGGTGCGGGATGGTCTGAAGGTGATTTTATACTGATTGGTATTCAGGACAATGGTTCTGATAGTGGAGTTTATCGCACAATACAAGGAACCGCTGGTGGAGCGGGGAAAACCCCGGTCTTGGTTATTACATTTACAGTCGAGAACAAATGGTATGGTCAGGCACAATCAACAACCGATATTATGTCGGCGTGGAGATGTCCGACAAACCCGGCCGTTGATGATCTTGAGGTTCCACCTTCAAGCTATGGTTTTCTTCCTTGGGGGGCAAGCACCTATTTTGGGCAACCCTTTTTTTGGGATTGGGGATTGAGATTTCCGAACTGTGATATTCCGAGAAGGTCTATAATTACATCAGCTAATCTATATCAATTCAGTACATCAGTATCACAGACCCTCGATGTAAGTTACGATATATATGCAAATTACATCAATAATGCAATTTCTCCGCCTAACGGAGATGAAGATGCCTGGGCCGCCCTCGTCAAGACAACCAAGTATCACAATATTGCGTGGACTACAGATATGGTTGCCTGGACTTGGTATTTGATGGCATCCGGTTTTACGGAACCACTCCAAGAAGCTATCAATAAACTTGGCTACAGACAGGGAAACGCAATTATGTTGATGGGCTTTGAAACTTATGTATCGGTTCCGAATACTACTTTACAAGTGACATCACTTGCTGGAGACAGTCCATATTATGTGGGTAAATACGCATATGCCCCGAAATTGAAAATTGAGTTTACAGATTATACGGGGCAACCCCCACAGGTAATCCCGTTGGTCTATATGAAGAACAAAGTAATAAAATAAATATGTAAGGAGGTGAAAATATGGCGAATGGTGAAAATGGTAATGGTTTCAGTTTTTGGAGTAATTTCTGGTTTAATCTGAAAAGAACGGGTCTTGATACTCTGGCTCTTCTTTCTATTATTCTTCTTCTTTATTTTATTCCATCATCTGAACTCATTTCGGATAACCCGAAAATCGGCCTTATCAGCATTTTCCTCGGCAAGTTGATGTTCATTTCAGCCGGTATTCTTCACGCACACATTACAAGAAAGATACTCTGGAAATATATCGACTTTAGCGAGGAGACAGACCCATATAAAAAATTGATGATTATCGGTTGGTATTTGATCATAATCTTCGCATGGGCAAGAGGCGGCTGATGATAGACTATATTCTCGACAAAAAGGAAAAGACCATAAGAGGTGGATTTATCAATGCTTTGATAACATTTACCTTCCTTATACTCATAATATGTGGTATAATAGACAAGGAAATCAGACAGGGTATCCTTGCTCTCCAGCATATTATGATATGGTTCTTTTCCGCCTCTTTTGGAATATGGTCGGTAAAGAAAACCGTGGAGTATGTTGTAGATGCAAAATCTCTTAAAATTACTGATAATACTGGTACTGATACTACTTCCAGCTAATTCATTGTCACTTGACAGGTGCGATGATTTTGTACCGGATGTGAGAGCACAACACATCAGGTATTTTGGTTTGCAATATCCGTGGTGGTATGGACTTGGACAATTGAGACAGGAAAGTTGTTGCAGGACAAAGGTGACAGCATTTGATGCGGGTCAGGGTGTCGCACAGTTTATGCCAGCAACGACAAAGTATGTCAGGAAATTGATGGGTGAATATGACCTTGACCCGTACAATCCTGAACATGCGATAAAGATGCAGGCATTTTATATGTCATACCTTCATCGTCAGAACTTTGGTGAAGGAAAGAAATTGTGGTTGACATATCAGGCGTATAATGGTGGATGGGGAAATCTCAAGAAGGAATATAAGAGAGCCGGAAACGAACAATGGGTGGATATGAGAAACGCCTGTAAAAGAGGAGGTGTCCAGTTCAAGTGGGGATATCTGAGTTTTTGTGAAGTGAATTACGATTACTCCATAAAAGTTTATAATTACGGGAAAAAATACAGAGGTCAGAATATTGACCGAATGAAATTTTGGTAAGAGGTTTTTATGTGGAATTTTATAGTAAAGTTCAAAACGGTATTGATAATCTTTGTAGCTGTGATTGGATTGATTACTGGTGGGGCCTATGCTTATAAACATTGGGGAGCGGTTCCCGGCCTTCTTCAGGGAATCTTTACTGATAGGTCACAGGAAATAAAAGATCAATACGATGAGGAATTGAAGAATAAGGAAGCTCAGATTGAGAGCTACAGGATTCAATTGAACAAATCACAAGCAGAGGCGAAGAAGCTTCGTACTAAAGTAAAAGAATTGGAGGCAAAGTATCAAAATGTTCAGACACCCACAAGTGTTGCGGAAACTAAGCGCAGGCTTACTGATCTTGGGTATCCTCCTGTTCGCTAATGTTTCTTTTGCAGAAGAAGTCTGTTTATCAGAGGAAAATGCAGCAAAGATAGTTGTCGAACTTGAGAGAGCCAATATTATGAAGGAAGAGCTTCAGGTACTCAAGGATCAGAACGCTGAACTGTATAAACAAGTAAAACTGATGAGGGAGATCGTTGATCTTCAACAACAACAATTGGAAGCATCAAAGAAAACAGTTGAAGTTTTACAGGACACCATCAAATCACAGGGAGAAGCCTACGAGAAACAATTGAAACAATCCAAACCCAATATGATGTATCAGATAATGGAATATGCTGGATTGATTGGGGTAGGAATACTTATCGGACTATTATTATAAATGTGCAATTCAGCCTGCCTGTTTTTTGTAGAAAAATGTTTGAGGCCAGAAGATATATCCGGTAAATCCATTCTTGAAGTTGGTTCTCTCGATTTCAATGGTTCTGCAAGGTATTATGTAGAGAGATATAAACCAAAGAGATATATTGGAACGGATATAGTCGAGGGTAAAGGTGTTGATGAAATATGTGATGTTCAACATCTTGTAAAAAAGTATGGCAAGAACAGATTTGATATCGTAATTTGCACAGAGGTTCTTGAACATATTCAAAATTGGAAGGCCGCCATAGAGAATATGAAGTCTGTTCTCCGTATAGGCGGCAAACTTATTATTACTACAAGAGCGCCCGGTTTCCCCATTCACGATTGGCCTGATGATTATTGGAGATTTACCGGAGATAATTTCAAAGAGATTTTTTCCGATATGGAAAATATTATTGTAGAAGATGACCCCGAAAAGGGGATATTATTTTATGGTGTAAAAGGTGAAAAGATGAAAGATATACCATTAGTAAAACTTGATAAACCCTTTCCATTTGACCTTGTTCTTGGTCATTGTAGTTTTGTTCCACATACAGGATATGCATCCCATGCAAGAGAATTTTTTACAAGATTAGCAGATCATCTTACGGTGAGAATAAGGAATTTTGCCTATACTCCCGACTTGTCACATCTCTCTGATAAACAGAAGAATATGATTATTGAGCAGACTTGGAACCAACCACCATATAAAGTAGGGTTGCCTCTCAATAGAGCGTATTATCACAGGCCCATAAACATCATCTTGATGGAAACAAATCATTATTACTTCTACGAGAACTATGATGGGCCAAAAGTTGCGTATAATGTATGGGAGAGTACGAGACAACCGGAACAGTTTTTTCACAAGTTACTTGAATATGATATGTTGTGGGTTCCGACACATTGGCAGAGATGGTGTACGATAGAACAGGGATATCCAGCAGACAAGATATTTGTGGTTCCAGAGGGAGTGAATGGAAATCTTTTCTGCCCCGGCGATCCACCAATAAAAGTATTGAAGGATGATAGGTTCAAATTTCTTCTTTGCGGCCGATGGGATTACAGGAAAGCAACCACAGAAATTTTGAGGGCCTTCATTGAAGAGTTCAAGAATGATGAGCCGGTGGATATTATATGTCAAGTTGAAAATCCTTTCAAACAGGACGAATACGGCTCGACGCAAGAAAGATTGAAAGGACATAAACTTATTGATCCACGAATAAAAATCGTGACAGGGCTTCCAGAAAGTGATGATCTTTATCTTTCTTATCTTCGTTCCTGTCATTGTCTTGTGACTTGTGCAAGGTCTGAGGGATGGAATCTCCCTCTCATTCAGGGTATCGCTACAGGCATTCCTACAATTGCTTCAAATTGGGGCGCACAACTTGAGTTCTGTAAAGATGCTTCCAATCTGGTAAACATAAAAGAATTGAGAGCCCCCGAAAATGTTTTTATGCAGAAGGACACACCGGGCGAATGGGCAGAACCAGATTTTGATCATCTGAAGCGGGTGATGAGAGAGGTATACGAAAATTACACAATCTGTAAAGAAAAAGCACTCAAACAATCTGAAATAATACGAAGAGATTTTACTTGGGAAAAGGCAGTTGATAAGGCACTTGTTATATTAGAAGAGTTTGGTTCCGGTAAAACAAAAGGCAGAAAAGTTGAAACAAAAAAATTAAATTTAGGTTGTGGCGATAGAATTAGAATAGGTTATATCAATGCAGATAAATTTGATAAAAAAGCTGATATAAATTTTGACGCTCAGGATATCCCCTATAACGATAATACATTTGAGGAAGTTTATTCGTCACATTTATTGGAGCATTTCAATAGATATGAAGTGCCTGCTGTTCTCAAAGAATGTTATCGTGTATTGGATATGAATGGCAAACTCGTATTTGAAGTTCCTGATTTTGAATGGGTCGTGAAAACTTGGCTTGATAAACCAGAAGATGAAAAATGGGATTTTCATCTTGATACAATTTTTGGGTTACAGACAAACGAGGGTGAACAACATAAAATCGGCTTTACGAAACATAGGTTGGAAACTTTATTGAGAGAAGCCGGCTTTAGAGATATAAAAATGAGAAATGTCTGGTCGCATGACCAGCAATGCATCCTTATGGAGGCAACAAAAAAAGAACCAAAAGAAATTTTCATCATTGACACTTACCCCGACTTGCCCGAGAAAGAGGAACTCACAAAAGGAATGATAGAGGAAATACAGGAAAGGGGATTTCCCGTTCTTCTTGTATCTCATTATCCAATTTCTGTAGAAATACAGAAGATGGTAAACTATTACATTTATGATGCTAACAATATTATGAGTGATGGGTGGAACCTGAATTATTGGTTTCAGAACGAGGAAGTGAAAATTGTTTCACAGTACGAAACAAAATATCATGGAGCTGCTTGTTATTCCTCTATGGTAAATGCTGTCAGGCTTCTCTCTCAATATGATATAGCGCATTTTATTGAGTTTGATATTGATATAGACCTCGATCTTTATCTTGTAGAAGCCAGAAAAAAATTAGAAAAATATAAAATGGTTGGTTTTATATATGATGAAGAACAAAATCCACGGAAGGTTCCGGGCATTGATCCTACATATGGAATAATCGCTAATCTTTTTTCATTTGACATTAAGTGGATGAATGAGAGATTGATGGATATTTCATCGTGGTCTGACTATAATAAATTGATTGCAGAAGCGTCAGAAAAAACGAAAATCAGAATTGATCTCATTTTCGAAAATTGGTTATATAATTATTTTGAGGCACATTCGAAGCCAGATGATATTTTTCTATTCACCAAAGATGACATGAAATATAAAATCATCAAGAATAGAAATCTGGTCGATCAGGGAGATAAAGAACCGGATGAGAGAACATTTTTATCTGAAACTATAGACGGCCGAGTTGTTGAATTTTTAGTGAACACCAAAACAAGAAAATGGTCACATAAAATAGTGGATAGAGAAGCAGGTAAGGATTATACAAAGACTAATTTCAAGTTCAAAGACGGAAGATTAGTATGTAGGAAATGGAACTCGTTTGATGATAAGGGATGGATAGAGCAGGAAGATTTGATAAAGGTAACATATATTGATGGGGTAAAAGTTGAAATTATCGGCAAAAGTGATGCTGAATATAGAGTAACATTTACTGATAAAGATGTCGATCTGATTATACATAGAGGCACAATAAGGCCAAATCATTGGGTCGCTCCAAATGCAAGATATTATGTAAATTGGAACATTTTAATTGATAAGAATGAAGCTCCTTATAAAATATTTGAGCCGGATTTTGTAAATGATAAAGTTCTTGTATATTTTGACAGTAAAGCACTGGGCGATACATTAGCTTGGTTTCCATATGCTAAAGTTTTCAAAGAAAAACATGGGTGTAAGGACTTTTATGTGTCAACATTCTGGAATAAAATATTTGAGAAGGAATATCCCGATTTGAGATTTGTGGAGCCGGGCGCATTGAAACCCAATATTTTCTATACCGTGGGATGTAGGGATAATGACTATCATTCAAACAAAAACAATTGGAGATTGGTTCCATTACAGAAAGTTGCTACGGACTATCTTGGTCTTGATTATGAAGAGATAAAACCGAAGATAACAGCAGAGAAGAAAAATGTGAAAAAGCCATATGTTACAATTTCTGAGCACTCAACCCTACTCTGTAAAAGATGGCATTATCCTCTGGGCTGGCAAATAATCATCAATTATATAAAAGAAAAGGGATATGATGTAATGGTTGTGAGCAAGGAGACAACTCAATTATCCGGTATTGTTGACAGGACAAATTCAACAATTCAACAAACAATCAATAATATCTACAATTCGAAACTTTTCATTGGTGTGGGGTCAGGTCTATCTTGGCTTTCATGGGCATTGAATATTCCAACTATACTTATTTCTGGTTTCTCAGAGCCATGGTCTGAAATGAAGGATTGCATAAGAATTGTTCCGCCTGAAGGTGTTTGCAGAGGTTGTTATAATGATATAAAGCATCCATATGACAGGGGAAATTGGTTGTGGTGCCCAAGAAATAAAAAATATGAATGTTCGAGAACCATTGCTCCCGATGTTATTATAGAAAGTATTGATAAAATACTATGATTTTTATAAATATAAGAGAAATATACTATATTATCGGGGGATAAGAAATGAAATTTCACGAAATAGACACTCAGGGAAAAGTCTGGTGTGAAAGACTTTCCACGCTTCCTACTTGGGAAGCCTCTTTTATCGGTAGATTGGTCTATAATACGACAAGCGGTATCCTCTATTATGCAGATAATTCTCAATGGATGCCGATCTACATATTTCAGAAAATTGCTGTTGCTGGACAGACTACCGTTGAAGCTGATGATGTCGATGATACTCTTACATTGGTTGAAGGTAACAATACGACCATAACTACGAGTGGCGATAATATCACTATAGGATTAAATACGGCAACCAATGTTCTTATCTCCAATTTGAATAATTTCTTGACTTCCGGTAGAAAATTATGGATTTATGAGGACACAGCCCCCACAGGATGGACAATTGTGGCGGGTACATCCGATGCTCTTCTTGCTGTAAAGGGAGGAACGGAAGCATATAATGTTTCCGGTGGTGTCCAGAGAGGAACATGGACACTTGCTGGTCATAACCACACAATATCTACACAATCAGATCATCAACATACGACACCATCTCACACATTGACGGTTGATGAAATGCCAAGTCACACTCACTATATGGGCAGAGTTTGTGGTGGATATGGTGTTCTCAATTTTAGTGCAAGTGTAGGTATGCAGGACTATTCCCCATATACAAATGCAACCGGAGGTAGTCAACCACACTCTCACGGTGATACCGGATTAGCTGGATCACATACACATACACTCGGTGCTAAATCGGATGTATCAAGCTGGAGAATGTTAGCAAATGTAGGAATAATTGTTGAAAAGGATTAATTTATGAAAGGAACTTGTAACCCAATAGATGAGAAAACAGGAAAGGCTGTTTGTGGGATGTATGAATTATTCGGGGAAGTGAGAAAATGTCCAAATTTCATTGAAAGTTGGTGGAAACCCAACCCACTCGATGGAGATCAGACACCAATACTTGTAGCAGATTGTGCACCGATACGGACAATGATATTGATACAGGAGTTGAGTAATCGTCTTGTCGGAGTGGAAAAAGCGCAGGAACATTTGAGAAACGAAACAGTTTGGACTGAGGTTGTCGCTCACGTTATAGGAAGAAATATCGGGGTTGATCTGACAAAATTTGTTGAAGAAAGACAAAGACAGATAAGAGTTATGGAATTGAAGAAGCAGGAAGAACAGGATAAGGCTTTGATAGAGGAGAAATCTGATGGCGTGGTATGACCGTTTATTTGGTAAAAAAGATGAAGATGTAAGGTTGGATGAATCCATGAAAGTGTTTGTGGGAAAAGGTGATCTTCCCACACACGCAGAAGCGGATGCTGTAAGAGGAGAGGGTGTTGAGGACTATCTTCTCATATCCGGTTATGGTTCCCTTGGTTATGGTAACCTGAATACCTTTTATAACCGATACATAAACAAGGTTTTTGAGTCCGAGGTCGCAAAAATACTTGAATACAGAAGAATGGCAGAATATCCCGAAATCGGGGATGTCATCGAGGACGCTGTAAATGAATCCACTTTGACAGATAATGAGAATAAGATTTTTAGTTTAGCTATACTTGATGAAAAACTGGCAGGAAATAAAAATGTCATAAAAAATATCTATAAAGAATTTGACGAACTTTTTTATAGAAGAATAGATATAGATAAAGTTATTGATGATCTTATGAGAACATATTATATTGATGGCAGAGTATATTATGAAAGGGTTATCAATAAAAATAAGCCAAGTCAGGGCATCCAGACAATCAAAAAACTTCCGTCCGAAACAATGGATTATGTTTATGATCCAAGAGACGGCAATATTCTTTATTACTATCAGTATCTCGCACCAAATGTAAAAAGACCATCAACGAGGGATGAAGCAGAAAAAGACCCCAAGGTTATAGTGTTCAATCCCGAGCAGATCGGATACGTCAACTATGGAATTTATGGTAGGACAAAGGGCGAAGTTTTTGGTTACCTTGAAAAGGCCCGTGTTCCATATAACCAGCTGAAACTTCTGGAAACATCGGTAATCATTTACCGTATTATCAGGGCGCCGGAGAGATTTGTTTTCAAGATTGATACTGGTAATATGCCTAAAGACAAGGCGATGAAATTTGTCGAGAAGATAAAGACGAAATTCATCAAGAGACAGACCTATGATCCACAGACAGGGCAACTCTCACAGGAGCCAGAAGTTCTTTCCATTCTGGAAAATTTCTTTCTCCCACAGTCCGCGGATGGAAGAGGATCGTCCATTGAAACTGTAGGTGGTAATCCAGCTGGTTTCTCCGAACTGGATGACATTTATTATTTCGCTCGAAAGTTATATCGAGCATTGAAATACCCAGCTTCCCGTGTTACAGCGGGTCAGGAAAAGAGAGAGGCAGAAATTGTTGTTGGTGGTTCCCATACTGGTGAAATTTCCCGTGACGAAGTAAAATGGGCAAAATTTCTTGAGAAACATCAGAGAAGGTTCTGTGATGAACTCAAAGAACTGTTTTTAATGCACTTGTCATTCAAGGGTTTGAAGAAACAGTACGGTGTGGAAAAGGATATGATTACAATCAATATGGTTCCACCTTCCCACTACAAAGAGTCTCTGGAACAGGGATTTGTTGAAGTTCGCCATTCCAATTATAATGCCCTTGCTGGAAATCAGGAGTTTTCCAAATACTTCCTGATGAAAAAATATCTTGGTTGGACAGATGCTGAGATTGATGAGAATATAAAGTGCCTGAAAGAAAAAGACAAGTTGTTCCAACCACCAGAAGAGCCCGGTATGGGTGGTGAAGAAGAATTTGGTGGTGAAGAGGAATTTGGTGGTGAAGAAGAAACGGGTGGAGAGGGAGAAATTGAAACAGCTGGCCCTTTACCAGCGCCGGGAGAAACCGAATAAATGAAATTTAGAAACTTCGTAAAAGAAAATATTTCTGATATTTTTTTTGAGGCCACAAAGCCAAAGTCAAAGGCGCCTGTAAGTGTGTTGAAGCCGAAAGAAAAAACAACGGCAAAAGAAAAGCCAAGCGATAAAAAGAAAAAGGAAATTACACCGGAACAAATAGCAAGATGGAATAAATGGTCTGCCGGCGAGCAGAATTATATACTTGATAGATATCCAGAAGGAGTATATGCGAGCCATCTTGGGGCTCCACTCAAACAAAAAGATTCAAAGGCGAAAAAAATAGAGACAAAACACGAAGAGGAACTTGGAAAAGAAAAGGAAAAACCTAAAGAGGCCGTGTCTCCGGCGGGAATCACAGATCACCAGAAAGACGCGATAAAGAAAATAAAAAATAAAGAATTTTCTTCCATTGTCAAATCCAAAGAAACAGATCAAGAGAAAACAAAAAAGTTTGATAGTTTATTAAAGGGGATGGAACAAGAAGAGCTATCGAAATTTCTTCACAATTTCCACGACCAATTTGGAGAAGGTGGAGAAACCGGCGCCCCAGCTTGGTCAGAAGATGTTTACAAAAAATACGCCGCAAAAGTTGAAAAGGTTGAGAAGGAAAAGGCGACCAAAAAACAAGAGAAAGTTTTGAAAACCCTGAAAGAAAAGGGTGGTATGGATCGCTCTATAATTGATATAATTGATGGTGACGCAAAGAAGGGGGCATATGAAGGAAGAACAAAGGCTCCGGGCAATAAATCATCATTTATCAATGAAACGAGTATTGGAACTTGTCTTTCTTATCTCCATCAAAATCCAAATATGAATGTAAACCAACTTTATCAAAAACTATGGAAAGAGATAAAAGATACGGATGTTGTTTATAAAAATGGAGAGGAATTAAGTCAAAAAGCGGCGTATGCCGCGGCCATTTCTGCAAAAGCCGAACATAGAAGAATAAAAAGAGTAATGAAAGAGGATGGATTTAATCCAAAGACCACTACAGTTTCTCACGTTTGGGGGAGTAAAGAATCTTTACAAAACACAGTTGATTTTCTCGATAAGATGGGAGTAGTGGAAGTAAATGGTGTATCATTTAACAAATATAAATCTGTCATTTTGGGAGGAGGTGCTGGAGATAATCCTACTGATACAATGTCAGTTCTTATAGATCATTCACAGAAGCCTCCAAAGGCAGTTATTCTTCATACATCCAATAAGACATCCACATCTGATATCCAAGGAAATTCAAGCCCAGTATCGAATGTCAAAAAAATGTTATCTTATGCGGAAGAGGATTTGAACGATGGAAAAATCTCAGCAAAAGAATATAATGCCTACAAGAAAGCCTGTGATAGACTTGTCAAGAGATTGGAGGAAAAACAGTCAGAAGTAGAGGGGGTCATCAGCAAAGAATATGATAAACTTTATCAGAGAGCTTTGAAACCAAATGAAAGAAAAAAGCTCATAGATGAAATAAAAAAATCAAGTACAGGAGATGAACCAGCAAAATATTGGAATTCGATAGTCAAGAGATATTATGAAGGTGATACACCTATAAAAGGCCGGACTTTTAATAGTAAAACAGGAACATATAAACCACCATTGACTGATGAAGAGGAGAAAAAAATACTTCTCTCATATGTTAATGAATTGAAAGCAAGTGTAGTGGACGATACAATTGATGTTTCAAAAGAAATGAGTAAAGTTGCAAGCAGAATTGCGCCATTTGATGAAAAGGCTATGGCCGGGAAATATCAGGAACAGCATATGCTACAAAATGAGGCGAGAAAAGAAATGAATAAAGCCCTCAAAGGTAAAGGCGACGAATATTTTTCCAAATTGTTTATAGACAGGTTTCACGGTCATATTGTTTCCGGGCACAATGTTGGTGGAATACCAGCAAAGTATTTTGAATTGAATATGGGGAAAAATAATAGTAGAATAAGATACGATGAACAGGGTAATCCGTGGGAAAGGAAGATGGTCACGGTTAAAGAAAAAGGTAAGGAAAAGCAGGTTGAAAGATTTACGAGAATAGTAAACGGTCAGGAGGTTACCAGAACAATAACCGGATTGACAGATGGTGATACTGCGACTGTGGGGAATACAGAAACCTTTTCCAAATGTCTTGGTTTGAAAACAAAGAAAGATAAGCAGGATTTCTGGAAGCATATAAGAGTTTCAGAAGTCAAATGTAGTAGCACCGATGTTGAAGATGATGATGATTTCGATACGGAAGGAAAAAAAGTGAGGGGATTATCATCTTCAGGATATGCAAACATCTATGGAATTGATAGGGAAGGTAAAGAGTTTTTGATAGGTGTTCAAACGCTGCGACCAAAGGGAGGTAAAGGCTCGACAGTTCAAGATACAATTCAGTTTCACAAGGATTTTCAAACTTGTTTGCAGCTGGAATCTCACCAAGATACAAAATTGAATGAGATGTTCAAATATATTATTCAAATGTCAATAGATTTTATAAACAGGAGAAAAGACTGATAAAATATATAAATAATTATAAATATATCAGAGGTGTGTCTGATGGAAGTTAACAGAGTTATGAAAAGATATCTTATGGAAGCTGATTACTCGGATACTATTAGCCTTTTGAGAAAACAGATACGGGATACCCGTGAACTGGTCAGTCGGGCTGTGGAGGATACGGACGATCCTGACAGGAAAGAGCAAATCCGTAAAAGAGGACAGGCCCACATCGAAACTCTGCAGAAGAGAATCGAGAGTTATCAGGAAAAAGCAAAGGCTGAAAGAGAAAGAGAAAAGGCAGCCAAAAAATAAGGAGTGTGTTATGGACGAAAAAGACGTTAAAAAAGCTTTGGATTCTTTTGAGAATGACGATTTTATTACTGCCAAAGAGGTAGTAAAGGATGTTGTCAAGCAGGCAAAGAATGAATATCTGAAGAACAAGCTCGGCTTGTCAAAAGATATAGAGAAACCGAAACAAAAACCAGCGGAGGACAAGAAGAAGAAATGAAAAAGATCGAGGAAAAAATTGATATGTATTTGAAGGAAGGAGTTTTTGATGAACCGGAGCCACAGGAATTTTCAGCCGGTGATCAAAAACTTTATCCGCCTGTAGCCAGTTCAGTACCAGGCACCTACGATCCAACAAGGGATGCCGGCAGTATTACACAGGGCCTCAAGAGATTGAAATACTATCTCACAATGGCAAATACACCAGCAAAGTTTGCGAAAGCAATGTCTCTCGCACACGAACTTGTAACGAAATTCCCCAACAATCAGAGAATTGCGCAGGTCATCAATGTCATCAAGACCACACCTATCCGTATTCTGAAAACAGTTGGTGCCGGGAACGAGTAATTTTATTTGTTCGTGTAAAGAAACTGGGAGGAAAAGAAAATGAAGCTTATTACCGAGCTCTCCCACAATATTGAGTTTATTGTGGAGGAGTCTGAACAGAAAGGGAAATCTCTTTACATTACTGGCATCTACAGCACAGCCGATCAAGAGAACAACAACAAGAGGATATATTCCAAAGATATTCTCGAAAGAGAAATTGGCAAGCTGGAAGAGAGATTGACGAACAGGAGCCTTTGGGGCGAACTTGGTCACCCACCAAATCCTGAAATCAATCCTGACAAGATTGCCATTCTGACTGAAAAGCTTGATTGGGATGGCCCGAATGTAATCGGGAGGTCAAAAGTTCTTGATACTCCGATGGGAAATATTGCCAAGACCCTTATCAAAGAAGGCAGAATGGGTATTTCTTCCAGAGGCCTCGGTTCCGTCAATGAGAATGGTTATGTCAATGAGGACTTTTATCTCATCACTTGGGATATGGTTACAGACCCGTCCAATCACCCGTCTTGGGTAAATGGTATCTATGAAGGCCAGGACTTTGAACCACCAAAAAAGGAAAAGGTTGTCGAAGAGCCTGTTATCGAGCAGCCAAAAATCTCCCTGAAAGAGGCGCAGAAAGAGTATTACAAGAAAATCTGGCAAGTTATTGCTGATATCGAGAGGGGGATGAAGTAATGAACACGGAAATAGAGGGTGGAAAAATGGGCAAGGAAGAGAAAATTGACGATATGCTCAGGAAAAAGTTTCCGGAGTTTTATCAGGCCAAGAAGAAAACCAAAAAGGCCTATCAACTGATGGACAAGTATATCAGCGGTTCCGTTGAAACCACCTTCACCGGCGATGTCACATTTCCAGAATCGAAACAATATGAGATGAATGAGGCAAGCGCCCCGATGGCATTGGCCAATATGGTTTCCAGTATAAGAAAGTTTGACAATGAAATGGAAAGGAACCTCAATTCGTTGAAAGCAATGTGGCGGGATGGTTTTTTTGATGATGAGGAATACGAAACAATACATGAGGCCTATACCTATCTCTGGAAAAGTCTCAGCACATTGAAAGACCTTTTTGAGTATAAAGTAAAGTTCACAACAGGGAGAAACATATAATGGATAAAGTAGATTTGATAATGGAAAGATATCTTGGTGAAATTTTTGGCCTAAGCCAAAAAGAAAGGGTAGGAACAGTTAGTAGATAATCTACTATAATCTACTTGACACTACCAAAATCTTTTAGTATAATTGGAGGTGAAGGATGAAACGAGCGATGGTCACACGAGTAACCAAGACTGAGTTTGAACTTGACGACGGGCGGGTTTACCAACACCCGTTTGAACTCGATGAAGTTCCCACCAATGAGGAATTTCAGCGCATCTACGACCATTGGCGAGAACTTTTCGAGAAGGAACTGGATGACGAGCAAGAGACTAATCGGGATAGCGAAAGCCGCTGAACTTTTGGGTGTCGGAATCTCTACGCTCCGAGCGTGGGACGATTCTGGCGCATTGAAAGCAGAACGTACAAAGGGCGGACATCGGAGATACCGCATTGAAGATATTGAGCAACTTCAAGGTGTAGTATCAGAAGACAATCCGCCAAATGATTGTGTTGCGGTTTATACCCGTGTCAGCAGCCACGACCAGAAACAGAAAGGCGACTTAGAACGCCAAAAGTTGCGAGTGCTTGAATACTGTGCCAACAAACAATATCGAGTTGGCTATGTTTTTGAGGAAACGCTATCAGGCATGAACGACAGCCGCCCAAAGTTGCACAGGTTATTTGACTTGGCTATCGAGCAGAAAATCAATCGAGTTGTCATTGAACACAAGGATAGATTGGCTCGTTTCAATTTCTCAATCTTTGTCAGACTATTTGAGAGTCACGGTGTTGCCGTAGAATGGTGTGAAGAAGTATTGCCAAAATCCTACGAGGCTGAGTTGGTCGAGGATATGCTTTCATTGCTTTCGTCATTCAGCGCAAAAATCTATGGTCGCAGAAGTGCAGAACGTAGGAAGAAAAAGACTGATGGAAATTCTTAGAGCCTACAAAACCGAGCTTGACCCCAACAATGTTCAACGAACTGCATTGCTGAAACATGCGGGCGCTGCTCGCTTTGCTTGGAACTGGGGACTTGCAAGACGAAAGCAGGAATATGAGGAAACCGGTAAGTCCAGCAATGCTATAGAGCAACACCGGCAGTTGAACGCATTGAAAAAGACAGATTTCCCCTGGCTTTACGAAGTTTCAAAAGCTGCTCCACAAGAAGCCCTGCGCGATTTGGACAAGGCATATCAAAACTTCTTCCGCCGTGTGAAGAATGAAAAAAAACCGGGCTTCCCAAGGTTCAAAAGTCGCAAGAATGGTATTGGAAGTTTTAGACTGACTGGCGCAATTCACATCACTGAGACACACATTAAACTTCCTCGTATTGGCTGGCTCAGGCTAAAAGAACACGGCTACATCCCGGCTGATGGCATCCATATTTTATCTGTCACCGTTTCAGAATCGGCAGGGCGATGGTTTGTAAGTGTTCAATGCAAACAAGAGATTGAGGCTACCCAGGCAATCGGAGAACCCATAGGCGTTGATTTGGGCGTTAAGGAATTGGCTGTGGTTTCTGATGGGCAGAGATTCGAGAATCCGAAGCCATTAAAGAAGGCACAGGCTAAACTCAGGCGGCTTCAACGCGAACTGTCGCGCCGAAAGAAAGGTGGAAAGAATCGAGAAAAGACACGGAAGAAAGTTGCCAAAGCGCATCAACGGATAGCCAACATACGCCGTGACACACTACACAAATCAACGTCTGTTATCGTTGCGAAAACCAAACCCGATAATGAACGTCCAAGTGTAGTTGTGCTTGAAGACCTAAATGTATCTGGGATGTTGGCAAATCATTGCTTGGCACAGGCAATCAGCGATGTTGGATTTGCTGAGTTTCGCAGGCAACTGGAATACAAGACAGTTTGGTACGGCTCCGAATTGATAGTCGCCGACAGATTTTTCCCATCTTCGCGTCTATGCAGGCATTGTGGTTGCATCAACTCGGAGTTGAAGTTATCAGATAGGGAGTGGACTTGCGACTGTGGTGCAATACATGACCGCGACCTAAACGCAGCCATCAATCTCAAGAATTTAGCAGCAAAACTACCGAGAGTTCCTCGGAAAGTTACGCCTGTGGAGAGTGATATAAGACCAACAGCAGTATCGTTGGCAGCCTCTTTGAAGCAGGAACCAAGCGCAGAATCTCATGGTAGATTCTGGTAGGTATTGGAGAACGGATGAGAAGAAGGCCAAACAGAATGAACCCATCAAAAAGAAAATTATTGAGCTTCAAAAAAAGATAGAAAGGAAAAAAGTAGTATATCAAAAAGCCGAGGAACATTGGAAGAGTATAAAAGATGATAAACAGGCGGATGAGTATGCCGATAGTCATCTAAGTCTTATTAAGACCAATCTAAAACTTGCACAGGAAGAATTAGCGTCGCTCAGAAGTAAGTTGAAAAAATAAAACAGGAGCAAAAAATAGTAGGGAAGGCACACGCTTGAAATGGAAATAGAGAGAGTGGTGGAAAAATATTTGGCGGAAAAAGAGACTACCTATGAAGATGAACAATATTTCGAGGCCGGATATCAGGAGAGAAAAATCGATGTCTGTGCAACCTGCCTTCACATTGATATAGGCAAATTTAAAAATAGATGTGTAAATCCACAAAATATAAGAATATCCAGAAAATATGGAACACTTACATTTTGGGTATCATTGAACGGCGTATGTAAAAAATATACACCAAAATAAAAAACTGTAACTGAAAACCCTTGATAATCCTGTGTTTTAACCAATCTGTTCAAAACAATCAAAAAACCGATAAATAATTCCAAATGGAGGAAAGTATGTCTATTCTTGATAGAATTGATGAGTTTCTTGCGAAAGATCAAAAGAGGCTTCGCAAGAGAGATCCAAAACGATGTTTGAAAGAAAGCTTTGATATGGACGAGCTTCTCGATAGGATGGGAAATTTCATCTATAGCCTTGACCCAAATGTTCTTGATGCTGAAGGCAAAAGGATCAGAGAGGAAATTCTCTCGGCCTTCGAACCTCCATTCGAACTGACAGATAGAGATTGGAATTTCGATGAGACACATCTTGATGACGATACATCCGAAATGGATGTAGTAGACGATGAAGTGGTTGATGATACCATAGCAGACGAATATGCAGATATCGAAGATGAAGTTGTCGAATCGAAGAAACCAAAGAAAAGACTTAAAAGACTCTCTGAGTCTAAGAGTAAAAAATAATACAGGAGGAAGAGTAGATGGAAGAAATCTTGAAAGTGCTCGGTATTGAGAAACTCGAAGAGTCACAGATTTCAGCCGTAAAAGAGAAGCTGGAAGCCATCGTGGATGTAAAATCCCGTGAGAGAGCAGACAAGCTTGTCAAGGAAGAATCTGAGAAACTCATCGAGGAATACGAGGGCAAGTTTGAGGAATATAAAGGCGATATCACATCAAAGTTTTCCAATTTTGTAGATACCGTTCTTGAAGAAGAACTCAAGTTGCCTGATAAAGTTGTGGAATATGCAAAGAAGGGCGAACTTTATGATGAAGTCATTCAGGAATTCAAAGTAAGACTTGCTATTGATGAGGGAGTTCTGAATGAGGAAATCAAAGGCCTTCTCCGCGAAGCAAAAGAAGAGATCATCAAACTGAAAGATGAACTCAACAAAGAAACTTCAAAGAGAATTCAGGCAGAAGAAGATGCCCGTGCTCTTGCATCTCATCTCTATTTGAGAAAGAAGTGTGACGGCCTCACAGAGGCACAGAGGAGAAAGGTTCTCGACCTTCTGGGCGATCTGAATGAGAAAACAGAAATCGACAGAAAGTTCCAGATTGTTGTTGACACCATTCTCGAACAGGAAGCACCGGATGCCGAATTTGGTCTAAAGCCAGGCAGCCAGGAGCCTGATGCAGAGGCAAAGACAAATGATTGTGTTTGCCCATCCTGCGGTTCTCACGCAACCACAAAAGGTGCGTGCTCCGCAATGGCCTGCCCATCCTGCGGCGCCAAGATGAAAGATGCTGATGAACCAACTCCAGCGGAGGATATGGGTCAAGGCAAAATCGAGGTCGAAGATCAGGAAGGAAAGCCGGTCGAGGAAAGTGACGATCCTTTTAGCAAGTATCTGAAGGGAGTTGTCACCATTCTGAAAGAGAATAAATTCTAAATTTTATAGGAGGAAGATTCTGAAATGAGAGAACAAACAAAGCAGTTGATTGAGAAATGGGATAAGGTTCTCGCCGAGGGAAATAAAATTCGCTCTCAGAAGATCAAAAAAGCTACGGCTCTTATGCTCGAGAACGAATATAAGTACCTCACGGAAGCAGGAAACTGGTCAGAAGTCGGCCGTGGATCGCCCTATGCGATTTCCGGTGATTTTCATCAGATTGCCGTTCCGATGGTAAGACGTACTTTCCCTGAGCTGATTGCCCACGATATCGTTGGTGTTCAGCCACTCACAGGCCCGGTAGGGCTGGCGTTCGCGCTCAGATTCAGAGCCGGTGGTGCATCAAATTATGCTGGAGCGCCTGGTACGGAGCTCGGTTATAATACGATGGATACTACCTATTCTGGATCTTACATCACATCTGCTGGTGAAATTCTCGGTTCTAATGTTACTGGTGATGTCGGCCTCGGTGTTGGTGCGGGAACCCCCATCAACGAAGTAAACCTCACGGTTGAAAAGGCACAGGTAGAAGCCAAGACAAGAAAATTGAGAAGCAGATGGTCACTTGAAGTTGCACAAGACCTCAAAGCAATGCACGGTCTTGATCTCGAAGAGGAGATGATGGACATTCTTGCATACGAAATTACGGCGGAAATTGACAGAGAGATCGTCAATGTCGTGAACGGTATTGCGGAAACCACAACTTGGTCATATTCAGCATCCGCGGATGGAAGATGGGAATCTGAGAAATACAGAAACCTCTACAACGTGGTTGTTCGTAGAGCCAACAAGATCGCGATTGACACTCGTAGAGGAGCTGGTAATTTCGTACTGGCATCCCCATATACTTGTGCCGCATTCGAAGGTCTTTCAAGTTTCGTTATTCACCCAACTGACGGCGATATGAATACTCTCGTAGCGGGTATCTCCAAGATGGGTTCTCTTGATGGCCGTATTACGGTCTACAGAGACACATTTGCCGCATCCGACTATATGACAGTTGGTTACAAGGGCCCATCAGAGTATGATGCAGGTATTATTTACCTTCCATACATTCAGCTGATGGTATCAAAGACTATCTTTGAGCAGTCCTTCCATCCAACCGTTGGTTTGATGAGCAGATATGCTATCCACCAGCACATCTTCGGTAGTAACCTCTACTACAAGAAGGTTGATATCAGCGGTCTACCATCCTAATGTAAATTAGGAGATGACAAAACTGAACCCCCTCTCTCGTAGAGGGGGTTTTTTTTGATTAAAATTTACTATTTACATAATAGTAAAAAAATGATATAATCTTATAGATATAAATATAGGCATATAAATGTAGGAGAGTGACATTATGCCAGAATTACATAGAAAAAATCTTGAGGAAATTCTTGACATTGAGGTCGTGGATGTTCAAAATGAATTGAATAAGGCACAAACTCAAGAAGGTGGTCAAGAAGAACCGGAACAGATTTTGAGAAAAAACATTACCAAAGCCAATTTCATTCTCGACCAGATCGAAGCGGAATTGAAGAACGGTAATTTTTCAGCGAGACTTGTTGAAGTGGCGAGTTTGATAATAAATTCAGTAACTCAAGCCTCAACTCAAATTATGATAAATAAGTCAAATATAGATAGTTTACAGATTAAACGAGATGTGTTAAAATTAAAAGAAAAAGAACTTGATATAAAAAGTAGATTACTTGCCGGGCAACAACCGGCGGGTAGGGATAGATTGGTTATTACTGATAGGGAGACAATCCTGAAATATCTCAAAGACGGACAAGATGTTAAAAAGATAGAAGCAAAAACACAGATGGAGGCGAATAATGATGAATAAAGATTTCCGAAGCATCATATTAGATCAGCGCAAAGACCGCAAAGTCGCCCAATGGGAAGGAAAATGTTTGGATTACCTTTATATGGTAAAGAATAATCCGGATATTGCCAACTTTGCACCGGGCAGGATTTTCAATATGATTATGAGGTATGGTACAGAAGATGTAGACAATACCCTCAAAATCAGAGGTTATGAAGATCTGGTGCGCTACAAATTTTTTGACAACAAGATTTATGGAACCCTTGAGGCACTCCACGATATTATGAAGTTTCTCAAGGCTGCCGCACGAAGAACCGAAACTGGTAAGAGGATCCTTATTATGGTGGGCCCCGTGGCTTCGGGTAAGTCCACAATTTCCGCCCTCATCAAGAGGGGTCTGGAAAGAGATAGGACACCGAAATATACAATCAAGGGATGCCCTATCCACGAAGAACCTCTACATCTCATTCCTCTTGATGACCGCCCAAAATGGGAAGAGATGCTCGGCGTAAAAGTTGAGGGAACACTCTGCCCTGCTTGCCAGCAGATGGTTGAGGAAAGCTATCTTGCAGAAGATGGTCATATCAAATGGGAAGAGGTTCCTGTCACGACTATCCAGTTTTCGGAGCAGAAGCGAGTTGGTATTGGAACATTCCAGCCATCCGATCCGAAATCTCAGGATATTTCCGAGCTTATCGGCCGTGTCAATATGTCCAAGATGACAAGGTATGGTGAAACAGACCCAAGGGCATATCAGTTCAACGGTGAGTTGCAGGTCGCTAATGGTGGAGTGATTGAGTACATCGAGTTATTGAAGGCTGATGTGAAGTTCCACTATGTATTGATTACTGCTGCTCAGGAACAGATGATCAAAGCACCGGGCTTCCCACAAATGTACATTGATACATTGATTTTAGCCCACACGAACCAGACGGAATATGATGCATTCCGATCAGAGAAGAAGAACGAGGCTCTCCACGATAGAATGTATCCTATTGTTGTTCCTTGGAACCTCCGTGTGGATGACGAGATAAAAATCTACGAGAAGATGATTCGTGAATCTGATTTTCGTGGAATACATATTGCACCAAATACTTTGAAGGTCGCCGCCCAGTTTGCCATTTTGACAAGATTGGCGCCATCCAATAAGGTTTCCTCTATCGTCCAGAAGATGAGGATTTACAATGGGGAAATCACAGAAGAGCTGAAGAAACAGGAAATTGATGTGAAGGCTCTTCGTATGGAAGGTAGGGAGCAGGGTGAGGGAATGAAGGGTATTTCTCCAAGATTCATCATCAACGCCCTCAACATCGCCCTCGGGCAGAAAGAGGAAAAGAAGTGTGTCAATCCTATTGACATTATCAGAGCACTTCGTTCCAATTTCGAGCACCAGATTGGTATCACGGAAGAGGAAGCGAAAAAGTATCTTACACTTCTTCTCGGTGAAAAAGAATCTGTAAGTGCCGAGTTCAAGGATATCGCCAAGAAGGAAGTAAATATGGCGTTCCTCTCCGCCTATGAGGAACAGGCACAATCTCTCTTCGAGAACTATATTCGTAATGCGGACGCTTTCTGCCGTAAGGAGAAAATCCAAGACTCGATTACGGGTGAATATAGTGATCCCGATGAGAAATTGATGAGGCAGATCGAAGAGTATATTGGTATTCCTGTCAATTCCAAAACGGAATTTCGAAACGGTATATTCGTTTACAAATCCGCCCAGCTTGAGAAGGGTGAACTATTCACCTTCAAGACCTATGATCCTCTTCGTATCGCGATTGAAAAGAAACTGATGAGCGATCTCAAAAATGTTGTGTCTCTTACCCTTGCTGATAAGTCTGCAACGGACAAGAGAACACAGATGAAGAGAAAGTCCGCCGTCAAAAATCTTACCAACCGCGGATACTGTCCAGAGTGTGCTAACATTCTTCTTTCCTTCGTGGGAGAAATCCTTCGCAAGGAAGAGTAATATCTCCTCCAAATCGGTGTGAGATGCTTCGGGAGATGGCGGTGGCAGATTTCTCTGCCACCGCCACATAATAAAAAGGGGTTTCAATATGGCTATTATTTCGCATGAAAATTGGGATTTATCTTCGAAAGGTAGGAAAGATGCCGCCCGGCACCGCGAGAAAATCGAAGATACAATCAGAAAAAATATAAAAGATATTATTGCCGAGGAATCTATAATTACTCAAAAGCACGGTAAAACTGTGCGTGTTCCCGTCAAGGGATTGAGGGATTATCGCTTCGTTTATGGTAGTACCGGAACTTCTGGTGGTGTTGGTCAGGGAAAAGGTAAGGCGGGAGATATTATAGGCCGCAGGCCGAAGAAGGGAAAAAACGGCGAAAAGGCCGGTAATGTTCGTGGTGAAGATTATATGGAAACAGAAGTTGATATAGATTATCTTATCAACATTATGTTTGAAGATTTGGGGCTTCCATATATTGAAGAAAAAACCAAGGCGGAGTTACTTGTTCCTTCAGGATGGAAATTTGAAACTATTTCCAAAGTGGGCATTCATCCCCGAATACACAAGAGAAGAACAATCAAAGAATCCATAAAAAGGATGGCAATTTATGCCGCCGAAATTATGGAGGCGACATCCTGTGATGAGGAAACAGCTTACAAGGCTCTTGCGACAGCCTATGGTGACTTGGTAATTGCTATTGAACTCGTAAAAAACAATAAGGTCAATCCTGATGCTGATGTCCAATCCCTCTTTATTGAAGATGAGGATTTGAGGTTCAAGCAAATGGATCAAGAATTTGAAATTCATAGTAATGCGGTTGTTGTTGCTATGATGGATACTTCCGGTTCGATGACGCCCGAGAAAAAATATCTTGCTCGTTCAATGTTGTTCTGGATGGTCGAGTTCTTGAAGAAATCCTACAATCACGTTCAAATAAGATTTATTGCTCATCATACAATGGCCTCTCTGGTAGATGAAGAGACTTTCTTCAAAAAAGGTGAGAGTGGGGGAACCTATTGTCACACGGCTTTTGACCTTGCGAAGGAATTGGTTGAAAGGGAATATCCTCTTGACCAATGGAATGTATATGTAGTATATGTTTCCGATGGTGAGGATTTTGACCCCGATGCTACAATGCAATCCACCAAGGCACTTCTTGAGAAGAAAATCAATATGCTGGGATACTGTGAAATTCATATTTCTTCTCAAGGATATTTTCACGCACCACACGGGAATTTGATGGAGAAGTATACCAACACTTTCAATTTCAAGATTGAAACAGAGGCCGGAACCAATTTCTATAAGGACGATGAAAAGCACTTTCTGGCCTGTATTATAAAGGGGAAAGAGCACATATATCCAGCGCTCAAACATATGCTATTTGAGAAAAAGAAGGATAAAAAATAATGAAAAAGAGTGACCTTCAGAGATTGATAAAAATTGAAGATAGGATCAAACAGCTCGTTGAAGAGTATGGAATGAAATGCCTTCCGGTTGAGTTTGATGTGGTGCCTCCACAGAAAATGATGGAGATTTTGGCGTATAGGGCCCCCACAAATATTTCCAACTGGAAATACGGTAGGGATTATGAAAGACTGAAAACTGTATTCGACACGGCAGACCCGAACCTTCCTCTTGAGCTGGTTGTTCACGATAATCCATCCAGAGCCTTCTTGATGAACTCCAATACTTTGTCTGTTCAAGTTCTGGTTATGGCGCACGTCTATGCGCATGTCAATTTCTTTACGGAAAGCAAGTGGTACAGAAACTCCCGTGAGGACATTGTTGAAGTGTTGGCCGCCGCCCAGAAGAGGTTCAATGACTATGAAAGAATATACGGTCTGGACGAGGTGGAAAGAACAGAGGATGCCGGACACGCACTCCAATGGCACTCTTCTCCATTTGAGACTGAAACGGAGATGGAGAGAAAGAGAAGGGTCTTTGAGCAAATAAAGAAAAAGAAACTTCCTTCCAAAGCCGCCTACGGTGATATTCTTATTGATACAAAAGAACGAAAAGTCGAGGACTGTGAGGTTTATAATAACCGTGTGTGGAGAAAAATATTGGCTACTACACCGATAGAACCCACGGAAGATATATTGAGGTTCATTATCGACAATTCCCGTATACTGGAAGATTGGCAGAAAGACATTCTGGAAATCTTGAGAATGGAAGGACAATATTTCTGGCCATATTCCAAGACAAAATATATGAACGAAGGATGGGCGGCATATTGGCACGACATCTTTATGAACCGTCTTTTTGATGAAAAATTACTTACTGCTGAAGAACACGGACAGTATAACTACAGCAATTCCTTGGTAAAAGCCACAAACAAGATGGGAATGAACCCATACTTGATTGGTTCCGAAATGTGGAAGGAAATTGAAGAGAGATGGAACAAGGGCAGATATGGTACGGATTACGAGAATTGTACCGATGTCAAAACCAAGGAGAGTTGGGATACAAAGGAAATGAGAGGCCGGGAGAAAATGTTTGAGGTTATGAGGAGCTATACCGATTGGTTCTTTATGCAAGATTTTCTCACAGTCGATTTGATTGATAGACTTGACCTTTATATTTACCAGATACAGGAAACCGTGGCCTCAATTGACTATGTGAGGACAAGCCATACAGCGGAACAAGTCAGACAATTGATTATCAATAGTTTCGCGAATAGTGGTATTCCAAAAATTGAGATTGTAAATGGAAATCTTGATAAGGACGGCCATCTCCAGCTTGTTCACAGATATAACGGTATTCCCCTCAATAAGAAATATACACAGGAAACATTGAAACATATTTATTACCTGTGGGGAAGGCCCGCGACATTGAAAACTTGTACAAAGGATAAGAAAACTGGTAAAGACAAGGAATTGTTTTATACAGAGGACGGTTCTGAAACTCAGCCTTCTTCCGGTTCTATGGACTTTGAGAACCCATTTCAGGCTTTTCACTTTGATATGACGGACTTAGCTCCGATTTTATAACAGTTTCCCCTTTTTATTGTTTCGCCCCCATAAATACATATGAAAGTATGTTTTATGGGGGTTTTCTTGCGTGCCAGTCAGATACGATGATTTTGTAAAGAGGCCTCTTCAAGAGTATTCTTATTCTCCCGAAGAGGTTGTCGAGCTGTCAAAATGTTCCCAAGATATATGGCAATTCTTGAAATATATAAAAATCGTACATCCAGACAGGGGGAGAATCAATTTCGAGCCCTATCCTTATCAGAAAAAAATATTGAGAATATTACAGGATGAGAGATTTGTCATTGGTCTTTGGAGCAGACAGAGTGGTAAAACGACTACTGTGTGTGCTTATGCTCTCTGGTATGCCGCGTTCAATGAGGATAAGACTATTGGCATCGCGTCCAATAAACAGATATCAGCTATTGATATTCTTTCCCGATTGAAAATAATGTACGAGGAGCTTCCGGTCTGGATGAAGCCCGGCGTACAGGAATATTCCAAAACATTCGTAAACTTTGATAACGGCTCAAAAATTATGGTGGCAGCCACATCTCCGGATTCTTTCCGTGGTAGAACCATCAACCTACTGATACTCGATGAGTTTGCCTTTGTTCAGAAGCATAAGGCAGAAGAGTTCTGGGCATCCAACTTGCCCACCATCGCGGCCTCGACAGAATCGAGAGTTGTAATTATTTCCACACCAAATGGTATGTTCAATCTCTATCACAGGCTTTACACACAGGCCGAAAGACAGGAGAATACATTTATTCCCATCAGGTCAACTTGGAGAGATGTTCCGGGCAGAGACAAGAAATGGGCAAGTGACCAGAGAAAAAATCTGGGCAAACAGAAATTTGCTCAGGAATATGATGTTGAATTTCTCGGTTCCACCAATACAGTTATTGATTCCGATGTTATCGAGGGATTGTATGATAAATGTGTACAGCCGGTTCTCGAACAGTCAAATGGAAAGTTGAAAATATATGAAAAACCGATAGAAAAGGCAACATATGTCATCGGAGTGGATACTGCAAAGGGTACTGGTGAAAACTATTCCACGATGCAAGTATTGAAAATAGTCCAAGTCAAGCCAATCAAACTTGAGCAGGTCGCCGTGTTCAATGATAATTATATTGATGTTTATACATTTGCTGACATTGTAAATAGGACGGCGATATATTACAACTCGGCTTTTGTTATGGCGGAGAACAATGCTGAGGGCTCTACAGTTGTTTCAAGGCTATGGTGGGAGTACGAAAACCCTGGCCTTGTCAATTCCGGTGCAAAGATGAAGGATTTGGGAATAAGAGCGGATAGGAGAACAAAGCCAAAGGCTGTCATTCTGATGAAGAAACTGGTGGAAGATGGTAGTTTATCTTTGGTTGACTATGACACAATTGACCAGATATCCACATTTATAGAGAAAGAAGGTAAGTTTTTCGGGAAAGATATGCCAGATGACCTTATTACATCCCTGTACTGGGCCTGTTATTTCACTTCATTGGATATGCTGGAAGAATCTTTCGAGATAAAAAAGACAGAGATAGAGGACGATGTTTGGGGCGTTTTGAGTGATATTGAACCCGTTGCAGAGGATTGGAGCTGGCTTACCAATACTGGAAAATTACTTGAATAAAATATAAATAATAGAGAATTATAGTGTCTTTCGGGGGAAATGAAATGTCCAGATATAATAACATACCACCAAAACTTGTGCAGGTTATGCAGGGCGTAGTCAATGCAGACAGGGCGTTTGGAAGAGGTAACATTGTTTTGACCCAGCAAATTGTCGAAAATACGATAGAACTTCTGGAAGAAATCAAGGAATTGTTGGAGGAAAAATGAGCGTGGATAAGAAAATTACAAAGTATCTGAAAGAGGCCGATATGGAAGCCAGAAGGGCAAGAGCCGAATGGCAAGTAATTTATAATACAATTGATAATATTATGGATGATGCAATTGAACGGGCAGAGGATCAAGTGATGATTGCACAGGAAAAAATAGACAAGATTTACAGAAAAGCAGTTGCCGATGTAGTAAAGGAACTTGACGAGGCAAGCGATGCCGCAGAAGGCGCATGGGGAATACCATCCAGAACAGTTGATAAATTTTTCAAGGATAAATATCAAGAATTGGTGGCAAAATATGTCACACCCCATCAGAAAATAGGTAATCCAATGGTTGAACCCTTTTGGGATGCAGTACAGGATGAATGGATAGAAACAAGATGAGTAAATTATTGAAGGATGACATTGGGAGTAGACATCCGTTAGCAAAGGTGCCAGTTGATATTCATAGAATAATGGATATGTTGAGGGCACTTGAAGGATCATATCTGAATTATAATGATAAAATGGCATTTACTTTTATTGATGATGCCATAGAAATACTGGTGGCTATGAAGAAGGATATTGAAGATAAAATAGAAGCTGGAGAATAAAATGCCTCTGAAACCATATAGACCAATCAAAAAATCTGAATTGATAGAAAAAATAAAAAGGAGACTCGGTTATCCTGTAATAAAGGTGGAACTGGACGATGCCCAGATATCAGACCATATAGACTATGCTCGCCAAAGATTTATCAAATGGGCAGTAGGACAGGGTGTTATTGAAAGATATTTTACCGTAGCTCTGTCAGCCGGGGTCACAGAATATGAACTGCCAGGAGATGTTACAGAAGTTCTTTCATATGATACAAAAACCACGGGCTCAATTCATACACTTTTCACAGTTGAAAATTACCTGTATAATGCGGGTATGTACGATATGTTACTGATGAGAGGTGGGGGTTCTGGATATACATTGGTGTCTTACCACATAGCAAGAGATTTCCTTGACACTATAAGACGATATGTTTTCGATTCTTACAACTTTACATATCATAGACATTCAAACATACTTGAAATACAACCCCCACCACCATCAGGTGGCACAGTATATTATAATGATGTTTGGATAGACTCTCCCGGCTTTATCCTTGTGAGGGCTTATGTACTGGAAGGAACGGAAGATGATTTGTATGACAATATGTGGGTATTTGACTATTCAACCGCGCTTTGTAAACAAACATTGGGAAGGATAAGATCAAAATTTGCAAATTTCACAAGTATAGGTCAGACAGGACTTTCTCTTGACGGTGATACTTTGCTTTCTGAGGCACAAACAGAAATGGATAAATTGGAAGAACAACTACGGTCAGAAGAAGCGTGGGAAGGGTACGGAATATATATCGGGTAAATAAATGAACAAATCCAATAGAACTGGTATACAGAAACCTCAATGGAATTTATATGACATAGAGGGCAATCAAGAGCATATGCTCGCGGAAAGCCTGATTATGGAATATACAGACATTGCCGGTGTCCAGATAAATTATTACATCCGGTCAAATGCTATTGAATATGACACATTATATGGTGAACATACGAGCACGGCATATGAGGATCCGAAAACGACACGAATAATTTACGAAGTGGCAGACGAGCCGAATTTGTGGTCATCTTTCGGAATGGTCGGTGGTGATGTCATTACAGCACATATCCCGATGAATACTTGGAGAAGGGATGTGAGCAAGACAGTAAATCCCAAAATTGGTGATGCTGTTCATATTGCCTGGTATCAGATGGCTGACCGTGCTTTCGAAGTTTGCCACGTTGATGATGATGATAAAGCATTCCAGCTCAAGAAAATGATATGGGTTCTGATTTTGAGGCCATTCAGATATTCTGAGCAGAGTGAGAGTGCGGAGGATATCGCAGTCACAAGTAAACCCATTTCTGCATACGGTGATAATACTTGGATTGAGGAGCAATCCAATACAATTGATAGTTACGACGATATTGATACGAAAATCTATGGGTATTGATAAAAAATGATAGACAAAGTAATCCAGAAATATATCGGTGAGCAAAACGAGGTATGTCCTGTTTGTGGTAAGAAGATGATAAGGGCGAGAACAAGGACAAGGGGTGGAGCCAGAGGAGATGGGGGATATTGTCACGGTCATTCTATGTGGCATCCCAAAAATAAAGAGCGTGTTTTCCCTTCATTGAAAGAGGGATACAAGGAAGATTTGGCAGCATTGAGAAGTGCTGACAAGCAAATCCAGAAAACTCTTTTTGGCCACTATCCAGAACTTGACAAGATTGCAAAAGAACTAGCAAGAAGTGTTGCTATTGATATCAATAATAAGACCCACGGTGTCGTATCGGATATGCCCTATAAGGCACAGTATGTCTTGGAGAAGTTAATAAGGTTACTACAGGAGAAAGTATAATGAAAACGATTGAAGAGAAGATTGATATGTATCTGACAGACGCCACAATATATCATTCTCCAAAGGGAAGAATTGATCTTTCAAAACTCGATCTGAAAGCCATTGGGTATAAAATGACGAAACAAAAATGTTGTGGAACCTGTGACTATTATCTTGAAATGACTTGTAGAAATGAACAAAATATGAGTATTATTGCTAAAGAATATGATATTCCCATTCCAATCCACGCGGGATTGGATGTAGACCCACAGGGAATTTGCCCAAATTATGAGGAGTATTGAAATGAAAACGATTGACGAGAAGATTGATAGATATTTGAACGAAAATATTTCTGAGGCAATTGATAGCAGGTTTAATCCATTGAGAGGACAACTCAAGGCTGCACAGAAAAGAGCTGAGGAGGCTTTCAAAGAAACTGTTTCAAAAACATTGAATGCAATGGATGAATATGCTGAGAATACTTGTATGGAAATATACAAAGATGATCCGGTTGGGCAGAAAAGATGTTTCCAAACCTTTTATGCAAAGCTTATTGTTTTTGTTCAAGATCAGCTTCTACAATATATATCAGAGGATCTGGTAAGTGAGCTCGTAAGTGAGATGGATGAGCACGCCAAATTCATCAAGAAAAAATATGGATGGTATGTCAAATGAAAAGAATAGATGATAAAATCGAAAAGTATTTGACTGAAAATATTGATCCCGAATATCACGAAGAATTGCTCCTATATTATAAAAAATGGTGTGAGAAAAGGTTACCAAAACTTCTTGATGATATAGAAGATAATATGAAATCCCTTGGCGCCGGATTTTCTCGTAAAAGTATAGAAGATACAATTCGGAGCATCAGAAAAGATCTGATGAAATTGAGGAGAGATTACGATGCAAATAGATAAGAAGCTTGAAAAATACTTGAAAGAGTGGACATATCAAAAGCAACCTGAATGGGAAGAAATCAAAAAGCTACTGGATGATGCCGAAGATGATATTCAAATGGTTTATGACAACTTCGAAAAGAACCTGAAAAGATTATCATTCAATGCCTTGGTGACTATTGCTGATGAAGAAAACGAATTTTGGGATTGGATAAGGGAACGAGAGAATGGTGGATATGATAACGAACAGCCACTATTTGACAGGCTCATCTGGTTTTCCGAAGATGTGGCAAAAATCTCAAAAATAAAACAGGCGGTGGAGAAAATAAAGAAATGAGGCTTAAAAATTACTTGACGGAACAGGCAGACCCAACTTTCGTATATCTACTATCAATAGTAATGGGAGGACTGCTCGGTCTCGCCATTTCAAGAGAGGCGCAAGATATTTATCAAAGGATAAAAGTCAAAGTCCAGAATTATTTTTACAGTAAAAGGGGGGAGGAGATTGTGGAAAAATTGAGGGCGGATGAGACATTTCAAGGCCTTCTCAAAAAATATGCTGAAAAATATACTCAAAAACAGGGCGCGTGGGCGGATTATTCAATGCTATCTTATAACATAAAAAGGGCGGTTGAAAGACGCCTGGACGATGATGAGAAAAAATATCTTTATTTCATCCTTGGAAAAATCAGGGAAGAAGATTTGGACGCTTTAACAAGGACGGGGAAAAAGAAATGAAACTTGAAAGCGGAGATTATGTTGTAGGAAGGGCACAAATCAACAAGAAGGTTATGTTGAAAGGTGTAGTGATACAGGAAATCAACAGCTGGTCTGCCCTTGTTGCGTATTTTGATGAGAAGAAAAGACCACAATATAGAATACTCTTTCACCCGCAACTTCTCAATGAAGAGCCACCAGATGATCTGATTGAGAAAGCGAAAGAAAATCCATATTGGGGAAAATCTCCGAATGAAAAAGTAATACAGAGGACAAATGTATGAAAAAAGAAGATAGACTTATTGAAAAATATCTCTATATAAAAGAACCGATGAATTTGATGGAGGCCGCCGGGCTGTGGGATCTGACAAAGTTTATGTTCAAGATAGCCTCCGCAAAAAATATTGATGATGCGAAGAGATTATCGTCTATACTGGGGGATGTCGATAATAAACTATGGGCAGAATATATAAAGATACTTGACAAGAGCCCTAATGAGGAGCCAATAATTAAAAAATATGTAAGCCAGGAATTAAAATATACAGGAGATTTGAGAGATGTTCCGGAAGATAAAAGGGCCCAAGTATGGGCAATGACCGTATATCTTGCCAAATCGGGGAGTTTGAGTTTATAATGAAAGCAATAGAAATGATATCCAAAATCTTCAAGGGAACAAAAAAAGATGAGGACTGGCTTGAGGGAGGTAAGCATCTCATCAAGACATCCATTCAAGATCTTGAGCTTCAGAGGAAAAAGATTTTTGAGGCATATAAAGACAATCCAGCAGAAGCTCTCAAGAATTTTGACAGATATGTAAGAATAAAGAAAGATGTGAATACCAAGAAGGGAGAGGAACTTGGTATACCAAAGGAAATAATCAAGCAGATGAATTATAATATGGACTATGCGGCGAAGGATGAGAGAAGCACGCTTGCCAGAGATTTGGAGGGAATGAAGAGATGAGTATAGAGAAGAAAATTGGGGAATATTTGCGAGAGGCCGCGGCCCGCGACCCGAAGCTAAAAGACCTTGATAAGAGAATTGATAAGCTGGAAGATGAGATAGAAAATGTATTGGATGATTTACAGGATGCCTTCGATGAAATTCAAAGTAATTGGTCAAGCGCTTCAGGGATGATGTACGAAATGAATTTGGATTATATACCTGAAGTTCAAAGTAATTTGAAACTTCTCATAAAAGTGGCCAATGACCTGATTACGAAGGTAGATAATATTACAAACTTGGAAGCAATGAGGCAGAAGATAAACAAGAGGTTGAATAAATGAGACTTCAAAAATATTTGAAAGAATTCAAAACGAAACCTCAAGATGTAGAAATCTTGGTAAACAAGATTGCCAGAACACGGGCACACCCGATGGAAAAGGGGGGAAAGACTATTGCCGGAGATATTTTCTACAGCGATATTTCCCATATGGTAAGTAAGATGGAGAGCAATCCGAATGACAGATATAAGCTCTTCCAGCAGATAGTGGCCGGATTGCAGAAAAGAGGATTTTGGGTTCACAGCTGATGAAATTTTCCACATTCCTTACGGAACAGAAATCAAAAGCGGTGGGAATTTTCATAGGTAGAATGTCACCACCTACGAAAGCCCACCAAAAAATTATTGAAGATGCCTTGAAGAGATATTCGAGGGTGTATATTTTTATCATCGAGGGTGAGAAATCCTCAAAACTTGCCAAGAATTTCCTCACATACAATCAGAGAAGATCGATCATCAGAATAACGAACCCGAAGGCGCAACCGATATTGTCATCCCACGGCTATATTCCTGACATCATTGAACAGGAAAATATCGAAACTGGGAATGGAATTGCAATTATTGCCGGTTCTGACAGGATTGACGGATATAAAGTACAGTTTCGGGGAGTGGATTATAATGTCATCTTCGATGAAATAAAAAGAACCGAGGAGGATATTTCTGCGTCCAAGGCAAGAAAAGCTATTGGGAATAATGATTTCAAGGAATATAAAAGGAATGTGGCAAAAGGATTGGATAATGAGGAATGGTTTGAGAAGTTTCGCAAGCTCCTCAAGGCAACAGTTGGAAGGCCTGGAAATGTCAGGGGTCAGCTGTTCAAGGAAGAAAGGACATACACCATACAGGAACTCATCAATGAGGATATCAACCGCCATATGGAACATTTTGAGGACAATATGTTCAACAACGGTGTGGACGGTATAAAAAAGAACATCGAGTTGGCTGAGCTAATTCGCGACACGCTTTCCGGAGATTCGAAAAATAGGGCGACCATCACAGTCAAATGGGATGGTGCGCCAGCTGTTTTCTTTGGTATCAATCCGGAGAACAAGAAATTTTTTGTTAGCACAAAAGCCCTCTTCAACAAGACACCAAAATTGGCCTACACGGATGCCGATGTAAATGAGCATTTCGGTCATGCGCCAGGACTTGTAGCTAAGTTGAAAACATCCCTCAAATATCTATCAGATCTCGGAGTAAACACGATATATCAAGGTGACCTTCTCTTTACGGATGACAAGAAAATGGAGAGCATAAACGGTGTGAAGTATATTACATTCACGCCAAATACGATTACCTATGCCGTTCCAAGTGATAGTGACTTGGCACAGAAAATCAAAAGGGCGAAAATGGGCATCGTCATTCATACTGAATATACAGGAAAAACTCTCGATACTCTTTCGGCCAAATTCAATATAGATGTATCAGACCATTTCAATGACGCTGATGTGTGGGTGCAGGATGCCTACTTCAGGGATGAAAGTGGTACGGTAAATTTCTCAAGGTCGGAAGTGGATAAAGTCAATGAACTGATTTCGGAGGCGGAAAGGGTTTCCAAATATGTCAAGGAAGATATCTTCAAGAAAATGAAGAGCTTCGGTCTTTATGAACTGTTCAGGATATTCCACAATGAGAACATCAAGAACGCCCAAGCATTACGCTCGATCACTTCCTATTATGAAGATTTTATGTTCTTCATAAAAAGAAGGTATGAAGAACAGGCTGAGCAGGTGAAATCACCAGAGGCCAAGAAAAGAAGAATGGAAATGATAGATTCTGCTCATCATTTTCTTCATAAATATAAGAGAGAAATAATGGGATTACTGTATCTTTACCTGATTTTCATCCGCCTGAAAAATATTTTTGTAAGGAAATTCGGGGAAATCAGTAACATCGGAACATTCATCCGTAGTGGTGATGGATACAATGTCACAAAGCCGGAAGGTTTCTGTGTTATTGACAAGTCTGGTAACATATTGAAACTGGTTGACAGGCTTGAATTTTCAAGGGCAAATTTTACATTGGAGAAGAACTGGTAGGAGGAAATAGAAATGGGATATTTTACGAATGATACAGAGGAAGTTAAAAAACTACAGGAAATATACGAATCTCAGATTTCCGAGGGTCTTATGAGTTGGGTCTGGAAAAAGGTTTATGCCGCGGATGCACGAAAATTATCCGCTTCCGAAATTGAGAAGAAGATTGCATCGTGGAAAGACTTAGAGAAAGATGCGAAAGATATTCAAACTCAACAGCAAGGTTTTGAGAAGCTCGGGCCCGGTGTTGCTGATACCAAAAAATTGAAAGACGCAAGAAAAGCCTTAGTCAATATTGCCCAGGCTATATCAATATATTCAGCAGAATTGAATAAAAAGAAAAATGAAGCAAAGAAAAGTGAAAAGAAAGAGGGTGAAGGCGATAAGAAATAATGGCCAGAACATACTATTATTATAAAATTTTCAGAAAAACTCTTATACAATTTCTCGATATGTTGAACGAGATATATGTGGCGAGGTATGACAATGACGGGAATATTACAAAGACCGTACTTGTTCCTGTAAAATTTGGCCCAAAGGAAAAGGCCTATTACTGGGTCAAGGAATATTCCACAGAAGAACAACTCCCCATTATCTCCGTAACTCTTATGTCAATAGATTATGACAGTACGAGACTTGGAAACAAGAATGTCGATATTGTTGTGTCAAAGGACTATGAGCAGGCTACACAGGAAATCGTCAAGAACCTTGTACCGTATAATTTTCTTCTCAATGTGAACATCTGGGCACTTCACATTGTTGACATTGACCAGATTTTGGAGCAGATATTACCATTTTTCAATCCGTTTACGATGATAAGGATTGGTGTTCCGGAATTGGATGCCAATATCGAATTGAAGGTTGTTTTCAATAGTGCCACACCGGATATTATGGAAGATTGGGGAGAAGAGGATTGGAGAGTGTTGAAATGGACATTGACATTTACAATACAGGGATATTTTATACTTCCGATATCAGAGGAAGGTGTCGCAGGAAACAAACTCATCGAAAAGGCGATGGCCAGGATTTATACGACCAAGGGCGCAATGGAAACTGAAACAGAAACCACCTTCACATCTGGTGCCAGCGGGAATTATGCTGAGGCTGTTTATGTGGAAGCGCTTGGGTACGATGAGACAGCAGGAATACTGTCAAGATATGAGATTTTCCCTGGCAGAGGAATTTGGGATCCATAAGGGGTAAAAATGGCATTATCGGTAAATGTAAACAGGGCGACCCCCACCAATTTTAAGCTGGTTTTTCCCGTATTACCATCGGAGACATCCCGTGCTGCGACTGCTGAACTTGAGCTGAATTTGTTTGGAACCGTCATCCCCGGCTTGGCACTTGATAATGTTGAAGCTCCCTGGCAGGGTGGCAGATTACAACTACAGATTGGAAAGCTTACTTTTGACTCTTGGACAGTCAATTTTATTGTAGATTCGGAATTTAGAAACTGGAAAGCTCTGACAAATTGGATATTTTATATAAATAATAACAAGGATAGGTTTGGTGTTATACCGAATGAGATGGTTATTGACGCATCACTTCAAATATCCGATAATTTCGGTGGGAGTGTCCTCGCTATAAATTTTAAAAATGTTTGGATACAGCAGCTCGGAGAGCTTACTCTTTCTATGAGGGATGGGGAGGCCGTACTCGAAGGTTCTGCAACATTTATGTACGATAGATATGAAATCGGTTAAATTTTTATAAATATTATTGAAATATCCATAAATATATAAGGAAAAAACTCGGAGGATCAATAAAATGGCATTTTATTTGTCACCACTCGTAGATGTAAATGAAATAGATTTGTCTACTACTATTCCAGCGGTAGCCACTTCTATTGCCGCAATTATTTTGCGAAATACTTATAAAGGGCCGGAAAGAAAGAAAACGCTGATAACGACCACAAATGAATTGATAGATTTTTTTGGAAAACCAACGAATATAGCGAATTGTTATCAAGATATTCTTTCGGCCACGGGTTATTTGAGATATGGTAACTCACTTTACTGCACGAGAACGATGCCCGTCTCAGCAACCTTCGCCGGAACTATGGCAGTAAGTGGATCAGAAGCAACATTTTCACCTTTCTCTGTGGCCGATGCCCTCAAATTGGGCGATCTTGCAAGTCAAGACCCCGATAATTTCGCAGATGATGTTTCTCCTATTGCGGGCTTCCCGTTCTATCTTATTGCAGATTCAAGAGGCGCCTGGGGGAACAATATCAAAGTAGCCGTTATTGATTATACGACTTATAATCAAATAGCATCGGGCGGCCATTCAGATTGGGAAACCTATCCAGACATTTCGGCAATTGATAGCCCGCTTCTCAGCAGCAAATCATTTTTAATTGTTGTATCAGTAAAACCACAGGGAGAAACATCTTATGTGGTAAAAGAATATTGGAATGTTTCTACCGATGAAGATATAGTTGATGATCAGGGTCAGAAGCTCTTTGCAGAAACGAAAATCAATTCACAATCATCTTATATTAGAATTTCTCTGAATGAAACACAGAAAAATCAGGACATCACAATTTCAACTTCCAATTATCAATTATTTGGTGGTGGTGCAGATGATCAGGGAGATCAAGTAACAGATGCACTTATTATGAATGACATTGACCTTTATGCGAATGCAGAAGAAATTGATGTCAATGTATTTATTGATTCTAATAAATCAACTACAGTAAAATCATATCTTGTTTCAATTGCAGAAACAAGAAAAGATTGTATTGCTGTTCTTGATTGTCTCTATGAATCTGTCATCAATAACTCCGGTAATGAAGCCACTTCTCTTAGAACATATAGACAAAGTACATTGAATGAGAATACCAGTTATGCATCCATTTATGGAAACTGGATTGAGATTTATGATAAGTGGAATGGGAAATATAGATGGATTCCGGCCTCCGGTTTTATTGCCGGGATTTATGCAAATACAGATAATGTTTCCGATCCTTGGTTTGCTCCTGCCGGTCTGAATAGAGCGCTTCTTGGAAATGTCAGGAGGCTTGCTTGGAACCCAACTCTCGGAGAGAGAGATATTCTTTATAAAGCGGGTATTAACCCACTTGTATCTTTTGCCGGACAGGGAAAAGTTGTTTGGGGTCAGAAAACACTTCTCGATAAAGAATCTGCTTTCAATAGGATTAATGTTCGTAGGCTTTTCATTGTCCTCGAAAAGGCAATTGCCACCGCAGCAAAATATTTTCTCTTCGAACCAAACGATGATCTTACAAGACTTCTCTTGGTTAATATGATTGACCCATTCTTGAGAGATGTTCGTTCCAGAAGAGGTATTTACGATTATATGGTTGTTTGTGATGAAACAAATAATACACCGGAAAGAATTGACAGAAACGAACTCTGGTGTGATATTTATATCAAGCCTACAAGGGCCGCAGAATTTATCGTTTTGAACTTTATTGCAACCAAGACCGGCGCTTCCTTTACGGAGCTTGCCGGAGCATCAACGGGAGCGTAAGAATAATTGGAGGAATAAACAATGCCAAGATTTGATATTGACAGTTATAGGGCATCATTTCAAGGTGGAGCAAGACAATATCTATTCTACTACAAACCAATGTTTCCAGCTGGTGTAGCAGGAACAGATACGGAAAAGGCAACATATCTTGTAAGAGCCACAAATTTGCCGGAGACAACATCTGATGAAATTATGACAAACTGGCAAGGTTTTGATTTTAAATTTGCTGGAAAGTATACCTATGGTGATTGGACAGTTACTTTCAATGTAGATATTGATGCAAAAATTCAGCAGATGTTTATGCAATGGGCTCAGCTTGTTCACGATCCAACAACGAATTTGTATACACCACCAAATCTCTATATGGTGGATCAGCAACTCGAGCTTTTGGGTTACGATGGCAAGCCCATTATGAAGTATAAGCTTTTTGGGGCTTGGCCAAAATCAGTTGGAACTGCCACACTTGATTACTCCGCAAACGATGTTGTTCAATTTGATATGACATTTACCTACATATATCATATTTCTGATAATGTAAGTTACGGTGCAACGGTGACTTTCGGATAATAGGTATTATATAAATACTTATAACCCGTACCACGCTTAGTGAAGAAACTAATGGATCGAAAGGTCTGAAGGGTACTTGAACTCTTCAGACCTTTTTATTTGGAGGAAGGATGCCAGAGATATTATTTGATGTTGATACATATAGGACAAGATTTTCTGGTGGAGCCAGACAATTTTTGTTTTATATTCTTTTGAAGTTGCCACCCGCGGCCACTAAGGAAGTTGGTTCATCTTTTATGTCCGCAAGTACAGATGGGTGGAAGAAGTGGTTTGTGCCAGCAGCCAATAGTGTTCTTACAACATATGGATTGGGTTCAGATTTTGATAAATGGCCATATTTGGTAAAGGCGACATCTATTCCAGAGGCGTCCTTTGATGAAATTCCAATTCCGTGGCAGAACCTTGATTACAAGATAGCGGGTTATAGAAAATATGGTGATTGGACAGTTGATATGAATGTTGATATTAATGGTGATATTATCGAAAGAATGTATAGCTGGCAAAATCTGATTCAGAGAACATCAATGGGAAAAAATGATGGTGGAAGATCGTCATCAAGAATGTATATGCAAGACCAAGAGGTTCATATGATAGATTATTCAGGAAATATTGTAAAATCTTTTGTTTTGAGAAAATGCTGGCCGAAATCAGTTGGTAATATTACCTTTGATTATGCCTCAGCTGAAATTCTGACAATGAATGTGGTTTTTTCTTTCTATAAAATGGAACTGGAAACAAAACCGTCTACATCTTTGTCAGACGCGATAAAGCGAGGTTATGAAAAAGTAGCGGGGATGTTGACAAAATGAAGGTTAATATTGATATTCAATCCTATAAATCCAGATTTCTTGGTGGTGCCAGGCAGTATTTATTCTATGTAAATCTTCAGTTCCCAAATTTTGGTAATATTTTGAAGGCGGCCGCCGAGGGTGTATTATCTGGTATGAAAACCATAGAGGATTTGAGTAGTGGGGCCACGGATGAAATCCTCAAAAAGGGTGCGGTTGAAGGTTTGGGCGCAGCCACAGATGTTTTCTTGTTGAATAATTCTACATCAAATTTTCCATATCTTGTAAAATCTACATCATTACCAGATTCTACATTGGAAGAAATTCAAACTTATTGGGTTGGCCAGAAATTCAAGATGGCCTCAACGAGGTCTGATGGGGATTGGAGTGTGACATTCATAGTTGATAATGATGCAAAAATTCTTACAAGATTTTGGGCCTGGCAAAAAATAATACATAATCCACAAGCCAATATCTATGGTAAACCAGTTTCCTATATGGTTGATCAAGATATTCATCTTTTAGGCTTTGATACTGGGAGCACAATTTGCTGTTTTAAACTTTATGGGGCTTGGCCAAAAAGTATTGGACAAATTCAATTAGATTATCAGACGAATGATTTGGTTCAATTTGATGTTACTTTTTCATATCAATATCATACAATAACGGAGAGAGAACCCGGTGCTCTTGCAACATTCTTACAAAGGGGCGGAAGAAGTCTTTTGGACTTGAATATAGAGGCGATAAGAGGGAAGATACCACTATAAGGAGGTTTTTATGTCAAATTTTAAAAGGTATATCAATGTGTATGAATTTGAAACTGTTTTGCCAGGAAACGGTAAAACTGTAAAATTCAAACCAATTACAACAGGTCAAATTAAAAAATTATTAATGTATGAAAATGCTGAAGATCAGGCAATTATTGAAACTGCCCTTGATGAAATTCTGGAGGGGTGTGTTATTGGAGAAGATTTTAAAGTAAGTGATTTATATTTACAAGATAGATTTTTTCTATTACTGGAAATTAGAAAAGTTACGAAGGGGAATACATATCAATTTCAAACAATATGTCCAAGTTGTGGCAGCCAATCACTACAAACAGTAAATCTTTCTGAAATGCCTGTAAAGCTTCTTGATTTTGGGAAAAAGAAAGTTAAAGGGTCGGAAACTCCTCCGGCACAAAAGAAAAAGAAATCTCAACCTCTCCAAGAAATTAAAACCGAAGAGATTTCTCCTGAAATAGTAGAGAAGGAAATTTCTGAACCTGATATTGTGGAAGTAAATGATAGAATTAAAGTGAGAATGTCTCTGGTTACGAGAGGAATACAAAAACAGGCGATGGAATGGGTAAAAAATACTTATCCAGAGGCCGCGGATGCCGAGAAGGCTATTCAGACAATGACCGCCATTCTCGCCCTTTCAATAAAGGGAATTATTACACCGGACGGTGAAGAAACAGATTTGAGCATCGAAGATAGAGTTTATTTATTGGATGCCCTTACAGAACAGGAAGAAGTAAAATTACCAAAATGGTTTGAAAAATATGATTTTGGTGTTGACTTTTCCATTAATATAGAATGTCCTCAATGCCATCATAAGTCAAAGAGAGATGTTCCACTTGAAGATTTTTTCTTCTAATTTATACATTGTGTTGTGGCACGAGCTTGCACGTTATTACAGAGGAGCAATATTATTTAGCAAGCCGGGCGAATATAAGTATTGAGGAAAGCAACCTCTTACCAGATTTTGAAAGGGAGGCCTTTCTCAATCTCGTTATAAAAGATATGAAACAAAAAGCAGATGCTATGAAACAACCAGATAAAACACAGAAACAGGGGAAATAATATATGGCTACAGCCAAAGCATTACCAAAAGAAATGCAAGACTTTGCTAGAGAATTTAGTAAGGCCTTCGCCGCATCCGCATCAAAGGAACTTCTAAAATTTCAGAAACAAATAGAGAAGTCTATGCCAAAGGATGTCATTGGTACTAAAAGAGTAAAAAGTCCTGAAGATCTGTATGATAAACTTGAAAAATTAGAAAAGAAAAAAGTAGAAGAAACAAAAAAATTAGATAAAAAATATAGAACAGATGAAGAAAAAAAGGAAGATAAAAAAAGAAAAGCGGAACTTGAAAGATATTATAAAGAACTACGAAGAACAGTAACAGTAAGAGAAAAGGTCGAGAAATGGCTCTTACAGAGATTTTGGGGCCGAACATTTTTAAAAGCTTGGTATGGTTTTTGGAACCTTAAAGTTCTTTCCACAATAAGAGAAGGAATAGGCAGGATCACGGGTTTTTTTGAATCACAGCTTCACGATATATTGGGAGATATGGCACCAATTTTTGATTTGGCAAGAGATTCTCTTGTCACTCTTAAAAATGCGGCGATTGGTGTAGGTGAGGCTTTATGGAAAATAGCCAAAAGTTTATACTCTATGGCCCCGATTAAAAAATTCTTTGATAAAGTTGGTTTGCAGTTCAAAAAAATAATAATTTTACCATTCCAGAAAATATTCAAATCTCTAAAGGGGTTGACCGCTCTGTTCAAAATTAAAAATTGGCTGTATCAGGCCGGTAAAGAATGGGTATATCAAAAGAAAAGAGAAGCCAAAGAAAAAATTATAGGTTGGGTAAAGGATAAAAAAGATAGGGCAAAATATTGGCTTCAGATGAAATTAGAGGCCGCGAAATTCTGGTTATGGCAGAAAACAAAAGGTATCGGAAAATGGCTTACGAAGCCATTCGCAAAAATAAGTAGAAGCGCTCTGGGTGGTATGTGGAATGCTATGAAATGGATGATGCCCTTTTTTATTGGTGCAATTGCGGGGCTTATGGGCTCTTTTATGACAATGCTGGCCCCGCTACTTCTTCCCGTTGCTATTGGTTTACTTGCTTTGGGTGCCGGGGCCCTGATACAAAATCTTATTAAAGATCCCGAATTTCAAAAGGATTGGGAAATTTTTACAGATTGGGTAGTTGAGAAATTTAGAAATCTATTTGATCTTGTTCTGAAAACTATCAAAGATAAAGCATTAGAATATGGTTTAGACATCGCGAGCTTTGGCTTGGCAACTCCTGCCCGAAGGGCTATGGAAAAAAGATTAAAAGACATTGAGGAGGAGGAGAAAAAAAGAAGAAAGCCCATTGAAGAAGAAGAACATAGACGCATAAGAGAAGATCCTGAATATAGAAAAAAAATACTCGAAAAAATGAAACAAAAGCGAGGTATGGGAACAGAAGGTGTAGGAACAAAAGGTGTAGGAACAGGGCCCGCCGGGCCTGCAGGAACAACTGGAGCAAGAGGAAAACTTAATGTAGCGGAAAGATTGAATAATCCAGGCAATATAAAAGATCAGGGAACAGATTTTACCGATTATCTGAAACAAAAATATGGCGCGACAAATAGTGGTGTTAAGGCAGCAGACGGTGGTACATTTCTGCAATTTCCAACACCAGAAGCCGGTTTTGCTGCAATGAAAGAGGCATTAAAAACTAAAAGTGGCAGTAAAACTGTCGATGAACGATTGAAACAATGGAGTGGTGGTGGATATGGTGGTGGAGTAGCCCCACATCTATCAAATAGAAAAGTTGCTGATTTGTCCGATTCCGAAATAAATGATTTGGCAAAAAGAATGATGAAGCAGGAGGGATTTAGAGGTCAAATTGCTGGAGCGCAGACAGGGGGAAAAATTACTGGTGGGCAAACCATTCCAGGCAAAGGAATTGACAATAGACTTATTGCTGCCTCGGTTGGTGAGTGGGTAACACCGAAAGGAACGGCCGGTTTACTCAATAGTATTTTGCCCGGCGGAATGGCAGCATTGCTTCGCGACCCAATTGGAACTCTGATGAAATTCGCAAGTAATTTTACTTTTGGTGGTTTAGGTGCCGGAGCTCTGATGGGATTTCAAAGAGGTGGAAGAGTTCCCCTCACAAGAGGTGAACTTGGGGCACCAATTAGAGGTGAAATAGGTAATGGATTGAGAAATCTGGAAAGTCAGGAAATGTTATTAAATAAGTTAAGTGCTTCCCTCACGACGGGAGGATTACAACAACAAGGGCCTGTGCCGATTCCTGTAGGTATGAACTCCAATACTTTTAATACTGCACCAATACAGGTCAACAAAAATGAATTAGGCCCGGGTGGTGCACCTGGCGACCCATTACCAACACTAATGTCAACGCCGGTGGCTTGGTATATTGTTTTACAAAATACAGTTTAGAGGATGATAAATATGGCAGTAGATGACGCTATAGATGCTCTCAACCGTCTTGATCCTAATTATGAGTATGTATATGGAGATCTTTCAGGTAACCAGAATAAAAATCAAGGACAATACCGAAAGAAAATAGATGAGAGTGCAAAGAAAGACAGGGGGGCCACAACACAATCGGGTAATAAAAAGAACGATGCTATTGCGGATGCATCAGGAACCAAGCCTCAAAGTGAAGATATAGACGATGTTTCTCCAATTTGGTGTCCTTCATCTTTACACAATTCCACAACGAATAATTTATGGATAAAATTACAGGCCAGAGGTATTGAAAGTATGGCATCTTGGGGAAGAAGTGATAAACCACTTACACCAAGAAACAAAAGGTTTACATTTTTCTTATTAGCACCGAATGAATTACAAGAAATAGTATCACACGATTGGGGCCCTTATGAATCTTTAGCTGCCACGATTGCGGAAAAGGCCGCCTGGGCAGCAAGAGTGAGTAAAGAAATAGATAATATTGGGTTGCAAGCCGGGGAAAATAAAACGATGCAAGATGTTGCAAATGCATGGAAAGGCGGTAATTATTATTCGATGTTAAAAACCATATATCAAGCAATCGTGGATCAGAATCAAAAAGGATGGGGGGAGCTTGTGCATAGAATGGCCACAGCCGCATCCCAGGCAGATGTCGCAAAAACAAGGATTGATACTGCATTAGTTTATAAAAATTCTGAAAGAAGAAAATATGACTTTGTTTTTTATCTTGCGGATGTTGGTACAGATTTGTATAAAGAAATTATCTATCCTGTAAAACTTCTGGAATATTTATCGTCACCAACCAAAACAAAAACACAGGGGGTAAATGATTTATCGGAAATAGATTTTCCTTTCTATTTTACAATAGAAACATATCCTATAGATTTCTTGAAAATTGAGTATGCTGCATTAACTCTTGTTCAACCGACTTGGAGGGCACCATATGTCGATGGACAGCCATCAATGTGTGAGCTTCATCTTTCATTTACAGAAATACCTCCATTATGGGATAGCGCATTTTATACTAAAGGATTGGTAACAACAGGAACAAAAGATGCAAAGACTATAAAAAGATCACTTTCGGGAGAAATTGCTCGAAAGTTTCGGGAGATATAACTGAATGGCATCCAAAAAAGTAACAGAACCCTTCGAAGATTTAACTGGGCACACATTATCAAATGTTTCTTACCTTCGACTTTTTAATGTTATGGAAGAGGAAGATGGAACAAAATTTCTGAATATCTTTAGAACATATGATATAAATGATGCCCTTTTTCGAGATGTTATGTATTATCAGATTTACGAGGTTCAAGAGGACGATTGGTGGGAATTAATTTCTCACAGCCTCTATAAATCAGTTGGTTTATGGTGGGTTACACCCTTGGCAAATAAAGTTGTCAATCCATTTGAGGAATTAGATAAGGAAAACGACATACAAATTCTCGTTTCAAGTATTATACCAATTCTTTTGAGAGAAATGAGGGATATTGGGGAATTATGATTGATACCTCACAAAAACCAGTAGGTAAAAGTGATTTTAATGTTTCATTGGGAACGAAAGCTGGAAGGGCCACCATTGATAGCCGTGATATTATAGAATTCACTTTTATTGAGGATATTTTTTCGGCTTGTATGGTAGGTAAGCTAGTTTTTATTGATAAAGTCGGAGGCCTCGAGCTTTTACCCGTTGTTGGTCACGAACCCATTATATTGTCATATGGATTGGATGAAGATAGATCCAAAACTTTTATGGTATATTCTATAAATCAAATTTCTCCTATGGGCCAAAGAGAAAGTTATGATATGAGCCAAATAGAAATTTATTTTGTGGAACCGATGTTTATAAGTTTGATACAAAGGAGATATAGTTTATCTTTCATTGATAAAAAAATATCTGATATCATCAAACACATTTCGGATTTTATGCTATTTACAGATAGTTCTTTTATAAATTTTGAGGAAACAAAGGAAAGTTTATCAAATTTTTATATGCCTTATTGGACGCCGATGGAGGCAATAAAATGGCTTTCGAAGAGAGCGAGCAGTTTAGAATCTCTGGCCCCCGGCTATCTATTTTATAGTAATCAGAGGGGCCTGAATTTTATAACATTAGAAAAACTATTAAAACAAACAGAATTGGAAAGGGGGTTTGACGGAAAACCTCAAAGATATTATTTTAGTACCTCGGCAGACAATAGCCTCAATAAAATATTAGGTTTTACTATAAGTGGAATAGATTATCAATCTATGATAGGTATAAAAGGCGGTCATAAGCTTGGATATGATTTCGCAACCAAAAGTTTTATTGATAAACCTTATACATATGAAGATATGATTAAGAAATTTACTCTACTTGGAAAAAAGACATTTTTTTATAATATTAGTGATACAGCCACGAGATTTGATCTTGAGGGGGATAGTGATATTATTCTACTGGAAAATATGGCATATAGTGATGCTATCAAGAGATATGTTAAAGAGCACGAAGTTTTGATGACAGTCATTGGTCACGAAAGGAGATATGCGGGTATGATGGTAGATATTATATGGCCAAGTACATTGAAAGAAGAGGTCACTAATAGGGCATTTGAAGGAAAATATCTTGTAAAATCTGTGACACATCAGTTTAGTGGAAGAACACTACCTTTTTACAAACAACTTCTCGTTTTATTGAAAACAGCCTATACAGATTCGAAAATACGAGATTTATATAGCGCTGTAAAGGTAAATCTTGAAACAAAGACACAGAAAATGGGTAATATAAGATGATAATAAAGAATGAATATACGGATATGACTTTACCCAAAGATAAATTGTTTGGAATTTATCGTGGGGTGGTGGAGGATAATAATGATCCGGAACAGGCCGGAAGATGTAGAGTAAGGATATTTGGTATTCATACATCACAGAAAACCAAGGATGTTCTTGAGGGGGTTCCTACCGAGGAGCTTCTTTGGGCAGAACCCATATATGGATTGATTGAGGGCTCAATATCGAATTATGGCGTATGGGGGGTTCCACTACAAGGTTCTCATGTTATGGTATTTTTTGAGAACGGAAATATTCTACAACCGAGATATTTTGGTACTGTGCCTGGCGGATCATCATCACCACCAGCAGATACCTTACGGGGCTTTGTTGACCCGGCCGGTGCCTATCCGGATAAAACAGGGCCAGATTATGACAAGGGATTAGGACAATATCCTCACAATATTGTTCTTCATGTCCACGGAGGGCATATAATAGAGGTAGATTCTACACCGGATAATAAGAGAATTAGAATATATCATAATGCCGGCACATATTTTATTATAGATAACGAAGGTAATATAGAAATATATGGTGTTAAAAATCGAACCAAGACTATAGAAGAGAACGAAACCATAAATATAAACGGTAACAAGAATGAGACAGTTGTGGGCGATGTAACAGAAAATTTTCAATCTGACAAGAGTGAAACAGTTACGGGAAATGTGACTGAGGGATATCAGTCAAATCAGCAAACAACCGTTAGTGGTAATCTTCAAATAACAGTAAGTGGGAATTGTAATATAAATGTCACGGGCTCCTGTAATATTACTGGAAACCCGATAAACTTGAATTGATATGGCAAAAGTAAGTAGATTAGGAGATGCAGTTACAGGACATTGTTCCGCGGGAGATCACGGGCATCAGAATGGTGTTATTGTAGAGTGTTCTCCGGATGTGAATGCGAATAGTATAGGTGTGGCAAGAGTGGGTGACAGAGTGAGAGCGAACTGTGGGCATTACGGAACAATTGTTTCTGGTGCATCAAAAACAAATGCTAATGGGAGGGCAATCGCACGAATAGGTGATTCTTTCTCCGGCACTTTTAGTGGAACTATAGTTGCCGGGTCACCCAATGTCGATTGTGAATAAAAAATGCCTGGAAAGTTTACATATACAGTTACAGACATTTATTCGGACTTTGATATAGAAATGCCCCGCCAAGCCGATGGGGATGTTAGAAGGGTAACAGAATATGAAGCCGTTAAAAACTCTTTGAGAAATATCTTGAGGACAAAAAAAGGAAGTAGAAGAATGCTACCGACTTTTGGTGCACAGCTTGAAAGATTTCTTTTCGAGCCAATAGATGAAATAACGGCCAGAGATATTGGAAATACAATACTACAGGAATTAGCCGGTTGGGATGATAGAATTGAAATAATAAACATTAATGTAGAAGCGGACTATGAGGGAATGCAATATAACATAACGGTGACATATTCGATAAGAGGATCAAGTTACCGTGATGTGGATAGAATAATTTTTGTTTTGAAGAGGATATAATTATGGGAAATACATTAATTCCAGATTATTTGAATATGGATTTTACTACTATAAAGGCAAGGATAGCCGATTTACTTGAGAATACAACCACCTTTGCTGATTATAATTATGAGGGTAGTAATATTACTCTACTCATAGAGTTGATTGCCTATCTTGGCGCACTTACTACTTACTATACAAATAAAGTGGCAAAAAATCAATATATAGATACGGCGGATTTATATGAAACTGTTCATATGCTTTCGAGATTGAGGGGGTACAATCCACAGGGATATAGGTCTGCCCAGACAGATTTGACAATTACAATTACTACGAGTGCTTCTATATCTCCTGGCGATGAAATCCACATCCAGAGATGGAAACAAATTGACGCTCCAGATCTCACGGACGAAAATGGAGATATATTGAGATTTTCAACCATTGCGGATTTCACATATACCATTCCCACTTCAGCAACCTTTCCATATACTCTCACAGAAAAGGTTCCAATAAGACAGGGCATCGTAAGAACATATTCATATCGCGGAGAGGATTTGATTGACAACATTCTCTATCTTCCTTTTGAAAATTATGATTATGATGATGATATTGATGAAACGGAACATCCGTCTGTCGAGGTTCAAGTCAACGATGAAATCTGGACAAGGATTTCTGATTTTTATGACGAATTATCAGGATTATCAACTATAGATACTGTTTATATGTTCAGATTTGACAAGTATGAAAAATATCTTGTTGAGTTTTCTACCAACAGAAATGTTCCAAATCTCACGGATGACATAGTTGTTTATCTTTTGAAGAGCGCAGGATTGAATAGTGCTGCCGGCGGGGGAACAATTACATCACCAGAAACAACTTTTATGACAAACAGGACAACCGGATTGGATGTTCCATTGACGGAATATACTGCCATAAATGAATTGGCCACAACGGGATCCTCCGGCCCCGAAACAATCGCTGAAATAAAGAGCGCTTCAACCGGAGCAATTCATTCACAGTATAGGAATGTGACGAAGAGAGACTACACTACACATCTTGAGGCGAGGTCTGATGTTATTGCTGCGCATGTTTGGGGGGAACAGGAAATCGCTCCTTCGGGTAGCATTCAAGAATATAACAGGGTTCACATTTCCTTGATACCGGATGAATGGGGAGATAGTACAATTTCTTATTCGTCAAGTGGTACGAATGACGAAATTATAGTACCTTCTGCTTATTCTCAGAGCTGGGAAGAGGAAATCTCCACTTATCTTGAGCCAAGGAAAATACTGACTACTTATGAACTGTATGAGTTGCCAGACCTTGTGTATTTCTCCTTCGATATGGGCATCAAGATAAAAAGGACATATGTTTATACGGATGTAATGAATGATGTGAGAAGTAAATTGCAATATTATTTTGAATCGAAGAACAGAGCTTTCAATGAGATAATTTCTCACATTGACATTGTAAATTATATTATGGATACGGCTGAAACATCAACAAGTGGGGAAACTTGGTCGCAGGTAAAGGGTATTCAAAATCTGATTGTAAGAAATGTTGATTGTGACACCCATTCGGTGTATGAGCCGAATATTAGCGGTCTATACCCATACTATATTGAAGAGGCCTCAACTTATCCGGGCGAAAATAAATTGAGAAAAATACAACTCGGTCATAACCAGTTCCCAGCATTACTACTGGGTAACTGTGAATTTTCAGAGGAAACGTAATGGCCAGATTTTGCGATTCACCATATTTTATAGTTCAGCAGTTTGTTCAGAATATTGATCCTTATGGAACAGAATATCCGAAGAAGGCTCACTTGAAGGGGCCGTCATCCGGTATGATAGCAAGATTTGGTTACGGTGTCGATTTGTTTTTGAAAACAGATGATGGTTACTTGAGAATAAAGGGGGTTCCGGTGGGGGGAACACCGGAAGAAAATGTTTTCAAGTTCTACGGGCCCGTTGACAATTATAGGGCACCACAAGTCACTTGGAACGATTTGTTGAATTATTATGCCGATTCGGAAATCTATTTCCGAAAGGACTGTCAATTCCACGATTTTGTAAATGACAATACGGATTGGGAAAACTTTGTCAATACAAATTTGGTATATCTCTATTTCGGTAAGATATATCCCGATACAAACGAAAACTTCTTCAATGTTATTTTTTACGGTATGAAGGATTATGTAGTTGACGCATTACCTGAAAATAATAGGACAGACAGATTTACGGAGTTTCTCCAAGTTTCTTTTGACCAGCAATATCAGGAAATCTATAACCGCCTCAAGAACGTCCTTACACTTTCGGATCCAAAGGAGACTGATAGTGACTATCTCTACTATATTGGAAATATGTTTGACGTAACAATCCCGAATTTGCTCGATGATGTTCCTTCACAGAGAGCGTGGGTTGAAAATCTCCCGGCTCTCCTGAAAAGGAAAGGAACATATACATCACTCTATATTATTTGGAGGGCTATAGTTGGTGGAACACCCAATTTCCTCAATGTGTATGAGAGATGGCATCAGGTCATAGACCCTGAAGATATTCCTCTTCCGTATTTTGAGGATTATCTTTACATTGCCAATCCTTCGTACAACTCAACGATACCAGTAGGGCCGGCAGGAGAGGGATTTTATCACAGCGTAGAAACAACCGGAAGCGGTGGTTATCCGACATTGTATGATTGGCCAACAGGAAAAATCCTCTCACCTCACTACAAAGTCCAGATGGATTTGACAGGGGCCCCTTTTGGTTCTGATTATATTATCAATGAAAATATTATGGACAATCTTCTGGAATATTGGGAAGAGTTTCGTCCTGTGGCAAGAGTGGCGGATTATCAGCAGTTGATTTCTCCGTTGACACATTTCGGCCCCGCGCCGACATCACTTTATGGCGCGGCCTATTCTGCTTTTCTTATGTCTTGGTGTGTAAAACCTCTGGCGGTGGGAACCATTGGAGCAACGGCCGTTTACAGTAGAATGTCATTGTCATCCATTTGGGATATTCATCATAACTTGAGAACGATGATGCCGATGGTTCAATGTTACAATGTATTTTATGAAAGAATATTCCCGGCAAGAATAGAAACAATTTCATCAAATCACATCAGGATATATTGGGATGAATACAATCCAGCAAACGGCCATTGTTTTGTCGCCGTGCCGGAATATACACAGACAATACTCGGCCCATCAGCGGCTTCTTGGAATATTGACCACACATTATCAGAAAAATATCCGATTGTACAATTGAGAGAATCGAATTTCGATGTATTTATGCCTCTGGAAGTTCACATTGATGATGATGATACCATAACCGCGATATTTTCATCCACACAGGCGGGAAGTATCCAACTGGGTCAGGCCGCCTATATATATCATCCTGATGGTGAACAGGATATATGGTATGTTGTCCACGGCCTCAATGCCTACGGCCTCCACGTTGAAGTGTATGATGGTGATGATAATCTGATTATACCAAAGGAAATCACGATAAATACTACGAGTAGATGCACTATTACATTTTCAGAGCCGGTATCCGGAACCGCCGTAGTCAGGTCAATAGGTCAAACTTTTTCCGATATGGATGGTATGGCCGCAGACACTTCCTATCTTGGAATTGGTAATGGTGAGGATACAAGGCATTGGAATGCTAAATATTACGGCACTTTGAAAAATTTGATCAGTACACATCCGGTTACATCGAGAGGTGATAGCCAGTATTATTATTTTACAGCCGTTGTGCCCAAAACACCCACGGACTTGACAATCACAGAAATGGGATTGTATAATCTGTATGATGATCTGGTATGGTATAGTGCTTGTAGCCCGATTTTCAAACCGGCTGAAGTCGAGTTAAAAATATTTTATAGAATTGAATTAGCAATCAAATAAGAGGTAAAAATATGGCAAGAACACATTTTTGGCATTATCTACAAAACGAAGAAGGTCAACCAGTAAACGGGGCCGAGATTTCTGTTTATCTGGCAAATTCATCCACCCCCGCCTGGGTATACAAATCTGAAAGTGGCGCAGCCCCACCGGACAACACACCTCCTCAAGTCACCACAACATCGGACGGTTATTTTGAATTTTGGATTGGTGACGGTTTGGAATCTCAGGGGTACACGGGGCAGAAGTTCAAAATTGCCTGGTCAAAACCCGGCATTATTGATGACGGGTATGTTGACTATGTTGAAATTGCTCTCGCAACGGCGGAAGTTGATGAACTCGATACCGATGTCACAAAAAATAAAACAGTAAGTAATGCTCTCGCAAAAAGCTGGAATGAAAGGGCGCAAATACTTGTGACACATATTATTCCGAGCGAGTGGGTTGGGCCCATCCCACCGGAAGATGATCCATTCGAAGGCCCGTGGGGAAACTACAGATATGATATAACCCACAATTTCAATAATGAATGGCCTTTGGTGCAATGCTGGGATGTTGACACAAAACAGACTGTGGAAATTGTCGCAGAATCTCTGACGGCCAATGTTGTAAGAATTTGGAAAATTGACAATAACGAAAGTTATATCACTCTTGTTGGATAATGAGATTACTGAAACACTTATCAAATTCGGGTCTTGATAACAAGACCAATATATTTCGGGCATTGAACATCAAGTTGACGGATCAGGTGAACACGGCTAACCGTGAAATAGTGTCCGAAATGCTGGAAAAGCATAAGCTGGACAGAAATATAATTGAAGAGATAAATGAACTCAACAAGCAATTGAAGAAAAATTATAGGGGAAAGCTCAAATTTGACTTTTGCCTTGATGGTTATGAAATAGACAAACTGCGAACAAAAAACGAAAATATCAGAAGGAAATACCTTGAAGCATCCGGTAATTTGAGCCGGCTACAGCTACATCTGGAAAATCAAATCTCAAAACAAAACAATAAATCATAACTTTTCACCTATAGGTTTACCTTTGCTCCAAAATAGTGTAGAATATCTACAGTAACAATGAGGAATTGATGTCAAAAAAAGGTGACAATTATTACATCAAAAATAGTGATTTATTAGCTGAAATTGTGATTTATAAAACCAATGGCCGAGCCTCGGAAAATTTGGGGAGAATGTTGCTGATAATAGCAGAAAACTTTTCATCCAAAGGGAGCTTCGCAGGTTACACTTGGAAAAAAGATATGATTTCGGAGGCTGTTCTGACTTGTCTGAAGTATCTCCGGAACTTTGATGAAGCCAAATCACAAAACGCTTTTGCATACATTACACAGATATGCAAAAATGCCTTCCTGACCTACATAAAGGAGCAGAACAAACATAGTGACATAAAAGATATCTGTTACCGTGAGTATTCACTTCTGGCGAATAAACCGGCTAACAGCGCCATCAACTATGAAGCAATCCGTGAAAAAGAATAATGAAAAATTGTTTACTTGTCGGTGACACCCATCTTGGAATTTACAAGTCGGCCGATTTATGGCACGATGCAACCATTCTTCTCTTCAAAGAAATTATAGACGTATGCAAAAAAAGGTGTATTGATAGGATTATTCACTTGGGAGATTTCTTCGATAACAGGAGACATCTCAATATCAAGACACTATCCAATGCCCTGAAGATCGCCGAACTCCTTCACGAAGCCAAACTCGAAGTCTTTATTATTATCGGGAACCACGATACATTCTACAAGGACAAAATCCATCCTACGAGTTTGAGTGTATTTGAGGAACATCCAAACATCAAAATAATAGATGAAGTCACAGTAATGGAAGATATGGTGATGGTTCCTTGGGCCACAGAGATGAAGGACATTCCGGATGCCCGATATGCTCTTGGTCACTTCGAAATCAACGGGTTCCCTGTCGTACAGAGATTTGAGTTTTACAAGTCCGATATAAACATCACGAATTTTTCCAGATTTGAGCAGGTCTTTTCCGGCCACTTTCATATTCCCTCACATAAAAATAACATTACTTATCTGGGCGCCCCGTTCCAGTTCAATTTCGGGGATGCGGGAAGCAAGAGGGGGTATTATGTTTTTGAGGATGACAAACTTGAGTTCATACAGTACAAGGACGCACCGGAATTTGTAGTTGTCACAACTGATGAACAGATCAAACCGGAAAAGATACGGGGAAACATTGTAAAACTGGTATACAAAAAGGATTACGGAACATCGGAGAATATGAAAATACTGGAGCAAGTACAGATATATCAGCCAATCCAGTTATTCACGGACTTTGCGAGAATGTCATCCAATATCGTGAGTGCGAATGGTGACGATACAGAAAATATCCAGTTGAAAAGTACCCGTGACATATTGACAGAGTATATTGAGAAAATGGAAAAACCAGACCACATAAAAATAGCCACATTGAGACAAGTCATAAGTGGTTTATTGAAAGAGGACGCATAATGAGCATATTCAATAATATAAACAATGTGAATTATAATGAGTATAATGTATATTGGGATTCGAATACGGCTACTGCGGGCCCATCATATACTTGGAGACACTTCTGTGACCCGAAAGATATTTTGAAAGTAATTCGGGATTACTTGGCCAGAGCCGAAACTGTGGATGATTTTATTCAGCTCATAGACAGATTGGATTTTCTCCACAAAACCTATGAGATGAAAAACAGTCTCACATTGGAAGAAATAGAGGAAGTTCTTGGCTTACCATTCAGGGAATTTATTTTTTTCAAGAAAGGATTGATGAAAAATCTTTCACAATTGAGAGAATACAAAAAAAGAGAAGAAGGATACGAACCCGCACTTGATAATAAATTGTTTGAGGTGGAATAAATGGCAGATTATGAAAAAATAGGACAAGCTGTAGGAAAAATAGTCACAAAGAAGCAACTTGCTTACGGTGACAGTTTCGGTCAGTCTGGTAAGGTTATGAAGATACTTTATCCGGAGGGAATAAAGACCGAACAGATGGATGATGCTCTTTGTGTAGTGAGGATACTTGACAAATTATTCAGATTGGCAACAAGTCCAAATGCACTTGGAGAAAGTCCGTATCAGGACATCGCCGGTTACGCCCTTTTGGGTCTTGCCCGACAAATACAGGATAAGAAAGACGCCACAGCAAAAGAAGAATAATGAAACTTGAAATCAAGAATGTAAAGTTTCGTAACTTTTTCAGTTATGGAAAAATAGTACAGGATGTGGATTTTCTTCCGGGCCTCAACCTTGTCTTGGGAAACGATGTGACCAAAGACAGGAGTAATGCCGTGGGAAAATCTGGTTTCCTTGAGACAATCCCATTTGCCCTCTTCGGGAAGGTGAACAGGAATGTCAGGAAGGAGAGTATTGTAAACTGGAAAAACAGAAAAAACTGCGAGGTCTGTCTCACCTTCGATAAGGGTGGAATGCAGTATATGATTTTGAGGGCATTGAAACCGGATAGGTTGGAAGTCTATAAGAACGGCCGGTTGATGCCAACCCCGTCACATAAGATTGACTATCAAAAGGAAATAGAGGAAGAAATCATCGGTATGGATTTCAAGACTTTTATTTCCCTCGTCTATTCCAATCTCAATTCATCTGTACCGATACTGAGTATGACCGCGGACAAGAAAAGAAAGTTCATTGAAACAGTTTTCGGTCTGGAGCTTTTCAGCCAATTGAGCAACAAGTGTAATGAAAAATTGAAGGTGGTGGCTGACAAGACATTCACATACAAAACAAGAAGGGAGTATATTGAAAAAAATGTCGAGGATATCCAAAGACAGGTCGAGAGTATCAAACAGCAGATATCTGGAATAATGTCTTATGAGGATGAGTTGGAGACAGCGAAAAAGGAATACAAGGAAAGTAAAAATGGAAATCTTCTGAAGAAACAGGAAAATCTCCAAGAGAAAAAAAGAAAAAGACAGGAAGAGTTGAACGGGTTGTCCAGAACCAACTACGACCTGATATCAAAGATTTCCGGGGCGGAGAGCCAGATAAAGTTCATCGAGAGCCAATTGGAAAAAATCGGGGATGTGGACAAGGATATAGAAGTTTCCGGTCAGGTAAAAAAGGAATATGACTTTTATACAAAAGAACATACATCAATAGAGGAGTTGAATGTCAGGATTGCCTCAATGATGACAGACGTAAATCATATCAATACCAATGTGGATGCCATCAGGAAAGACTTGGATGCTGTGACACACGACATTATAGAGAACAAAACACACATCAAATCGTCTACGAGCAGCCTTGAATTGTTACTGGGCGTGACTGTATGCCCTACTTGTGGCTCTCTTATTGATAGTGAGAAACTGGCAAAACAGAAAACAAAAAGCACGAAAGACTTGAACAAAAAAATAGAAACTTTGGAAAAGAAGAAAATAACTCTCGAAGCGGCAATGACAGGAGCCAAGGAAAACAGGATAAAACTGAATACGGAAATAAAAAACTTGACGGACATAAAAATAAAGATGATTGAATTGAGGGGGAAACTCGACAGTTACAAACATCTCGATGAGAAGAGGGAAAATGGCATCTCTTTCCAGAAAGAGAAAAAAGAAAAGACAAAGGAACTGGAACATCTCAAGAAAGAACAGGGAAAGATTTCAAACAAGATAGAAAATCTGGAAGATGAATTGAAGGAGATGAACATCGAACTCATAGAGGTGAATGAGCGGGCAGAGAAAATCCAGACACTCAAGAATAAAATATTATTACTGGAAGAGAAGGTCAGACACGAAAAAGAATCGAAAGAAAGATTTCAGTCATTGATAAAAGAGCACGAAGAGAAGATTGAAGAACTTCAGAGGGAGAAGAGGGCAATGTCCGCACAGGTAACCAAATTAGCCGGTGTGAGTGATTATCTCGATTTCGTAAAATTGATTTGTCGTGATGAGCACGTTAAGCAGTATGCCATCAGTTCCATCATCCCGTTTTTGAACAAGAGGGTGAACCATTATCTATCGGAAGTCGGCCACTCATTCTATATTGTTCTGGACAACTGGTTGGACGAGGAAATCAAGGGCCCGGGCATCACCAATTGCTCTTACGGTAATCTTTCTGGTGGAGAGGCGAAGAGCGTGGATTTCGCTCTACAGATGGCTCTACTGGACATAGCCAGAATACAGGCGGGTATTTTCCCCGATATACTTGAACTGGATGAAATACTGGACAGCTCACTCGACAGTTATTCAATTGAGAAGGTTATGCAGATATTGAAAATAAAGCAACAGGAAGATGGGAGCAAGATGTTCCTTGTAAGCCACAGGAAAGAAGTGAACGATGTGGACATAGACAGGATATACATTGCGGAGAAAAAAGACGGTTTCAGCTACATATCTTTACAATAGTGATAAAATATGTTATAATATAATAACAGGAGATTTTTATGGATAAAAGTTTTTTTGAGGATTTACAAAAAAGAATAGCCAAAAATGTAAAGGGTGTTCACGCATCTATTATGGCACAGTCAGACATCGCCTCCGTGTCCGATTGGATCAAAACTCCAAGTCTCGACTTGAACCGTGTTTTATCGGGGGATATTGAGAGAGGTATCCCGAACAGAAGCCTTGTCGGTATTGTCGGCCCAGAGCACACTATGAAATCAAGTTTTATGGTTCTCTGTATGGCTGAAGCCCAGAAGAAAGGTTATTACCCCATTATAATTGATACCGAAAGGGGAACGGACAGAGATTTTTGTGTAAGGTGGGGCCTTGATGTTGAGAACACCCTTTATATATACACTCCTTGGGAAAATGAAATCAGGAGTAACCTTGCCCAGATAAAAGACACGGGGCAGAAAAAATTGATTATCGGTATAGACAGTATGGGTGGAGTTGACAGATATAAAGCCTTCGAGGATGCTCTCGGTGGTGACCCGAAGGCAGACCAAGGACTGTTGCAGAAGAATATCAGGGCTCTCCTGAAACTCCTTCTGAATATCTGTATTGAACAGGAAAGCATCGGTATCGTGACGGGTCATTTGTATGGTTCGCCCGGAGTTATCCCGATGCCGGATCAGGTTGGTGGTGGAAAGGCGATGAGATTGTTCCCGTCTATTCTTATCAACCTGAAAAAGACCCCGATAAAAGAGGGAAAGAAAATTATCGGAAACGAAATTACAGCGATTACAATCAAGAACAGAATGTATCCACCTTTCCAAAACGCGACGGTGAGTATTGATTACATCAACGGTATCAATCCGTATGCTGGATTGTTGACACATCTCATCAATGCCGGTTTTGTGAAAGAAGAGGGCAAGACATATACAGTTATCAACGGGAAGAAAGAAGAAAAGCTAGGTGTCGGTTGGGATAAAGCGGAAGCCAACATCGGTAAATATCCCCAGCTCCTCTCAAAGTTCAATGAATGGTTGAAACAAACTGGTTATTCAGCCATCAATAGGGCAGTCGAGGAAGCAGAAGCGGAACTTGAAACCGTTGCCGATGAAGAAGAAATCAATGGTAATAATAGAAAGAGGAAAAAAAAGTAAATAATTGTATACACAAAACGGGGGTGATGAAAATGGCTTCCAAGAAAAAACAACCGGCAAAAAAAGATAAGAAGAAAGGTAAGAAGAAAAAATAAGTGAGGTTTTATGAGAGAGAAAGATTTTCACGAACTTCCAGAAGGCCCAAAGGATTATATAGTGGGCGAATGTTTTCTTGAGGGCAAATCTGTTATAGCTCAGAAGGCGACAAAAAAGCCCGGAGACTTGATTACCTATTTCAAGATAATTGAAATCAAGGGCGACAAGAAAATTGAATATATACCTGTGATAGAAAAAATGGAGGAATAAGCAGTATGGGTGAGAAGAAAAATATGTCGGTATTTCGTATTGAATACGAATTACTCCGTGATATGTCAATGTGGACGGCCTTTGTCGTTTCGTGGTCACACGAAGAGGCTATAAACACCCTTATAAGAAGGGTAGGCCCAAATCATCGGGTTATTTCTTCCGGTCTGGCTTCAAGAGTGGACGCCATATCTGACGAGGTAAGATACTGGATTGTTGACAAAACAGTAGGTACAAAAACCTCTGACGAGAAGGTGGGCGCACCAATAACTGAAGAAAAACAGGCAGTTGAAGAAAAATCCAAGAAATCTTCATTGAAAAGAAAATAATTTGTTTACATTTATAAGTAAATATGTTATTATAACATAGTTCTTTGATATTTTCATCGGTGGCGTCGGAAGTGGTTACTTCGTACAGATGACTATTATGGGTGCCCGAACCATAATCACGGTTATGGTGCGGCTCAGACATTCGACCTTTACGGGCCGAAGCCCTCATTGGAGCCGTTCTCACATACAGGAACAAAATAAATTGGGCAAGTAGTTCCTTTTACGGTGTGGGAAGAACAGGATGAGGTAAATGTTCTTTCGGGGATTGCTAATCCCCACCCCATTTCCATCTGTTCCCCGATGAATGAAAATTTATGTTGGTGGTGCGGTATTCGGATACTTCGGTTAATCAATTTCCCTAAATTGAAAACGAGGGGCTGAATATTCGATTGGTTTTTTCCAGAAGAAGAAAACACCCCTAAAAGAGCCGTTTACAATTGTTCCCCAACATTCGAATATGAGCGGTGGCGTAAAATAGAGTTACTTCGTCGGAACCATTAGGTTGTTAGTTCGATTCTAACCCGTCCAACCCAAATGGACGGTAGCTCAATGGCAGAGCAAATGGATATATAAGTCTCTGTTTGGCTGTTCCCCGCTTTTCAGAATATAACGGTGGCGATAGAAGTCGGTTACTTCGACCATGCTAGGTGATCAACGACACGGTGGTGAAAGTCCACCGAATTTCCGGTTTCGCAAGTTCCCCGTTATTTAAAAATAATTTGTAGGAGGTTGGTAGAATGGCGAAATATAATTCCTTCAAAAACCGTGTTCCTAAAACCTATGAGGGTGGTTCTGCAAAGGTTCTCACACCTGAGCAAATCCTCAGACGTTCAACGATGTCCTGCTTGCTTTGGGAAAAGTCCTTTTATGAGGACGGAGCATCCGTTGCAGACAGGATACTCGCAACTATTCCACAAGTCAATGGTAAGACCGTGGCAAATCTTGCTGTCGAGGCAAGAGAGAGGATGAATTTGCGTCACGTTCCTCTTCTTCTTGTTACGGGAATGGTACGCCATATTGACCATAGGAAATATGTGGCAAAGACATTGGGAAGGATAATCCAGCGTCCTGACGAGTTGGCGGAGTTCCTTTCTCTCTACTGGAAAGATGGTAAGACCCCTCTTGCCGCACAGGTAAAGAAAGGTCTGGCTAAAGCCTTCACGAAATTTGACGAGTACCAGCTCGCCAAATATAACCGTGACTATTCGGTAAAATTGAGAGATGTTCTTTTTCTTTCTCACGCGAAACCTCTCAATGCTTCACAGGCTGATGTCTGGAAGAAACTTATTGACAACAAATTGGAAATCCCAAAAACTTGGGAAACGGGGCTTTCTGCCGGTAAGGACAAGAAAGCTGTTTGGGAAGAGCTTATTATGGAGAACCGCCTTGGTGCTCTGGCACTCTTGAGGAACCTTCGTAATATGACCCAGGCAAATGTGGATGAGAACATCATTCTTCGTGGTCTTGAAAATATGAAAACTGACAGGGTTCTCCCTTTCAGATTTATTGCGGCAGTAAAATATGCTCCAAAGTTCAAGAACCAGCTTGAAACCCTGATGTTCAAGTCCATCAGGAACCTTGACACCTTGGAAGGTAAGACAATAATTCTTGTGGATGTTTCCGGTTCTATGGATATGGCTCTTTCTGACAAGTCCGATATGACGAGGATTGACGCCGCTAATGGTGTTGCTCTCATCGCAAGAGAAATCTGTGAGGATGTTTCCGTGTACTCATTCTCTACAGATGTGAGAAAAATTGCCGATGCTCACCGTGGATTTAATTTGGCCAATGCTATTTCTCGTTCTCAGCCTCACGGTGGAACTTGGCTCGGTAGAGCAATCAAAGCGATTGTTGAAAGGGAGAAGTTTGATCGTCTGATCGTCATCACCGATGAACAAATTCACGACGAGATCCCAAACAAACTGCCAGAAGCACAGTATTACCTCATCAATGTGGCTTCATACCGTAATGGTGTGGGTTATGGTGATTGGGTTCATATTGACGGCTTCTCCGAAGCGGTAGTCTCCTACATCATAGAGTATGAAAAGGAGTTTGTAAAAAATATCCATAATGACATTGTTTACCTTAAACTGTAGTCCAGTTTTTAACAAAGTATTGAACGGCGTCACCTTATCAGATACCGATTTTTCTGATTGTGACGCCGTTTATATTGAATACATCCCCTACAATCCCTCAAATCCGAAACCTTTCGCACTTCAAACTGAAGTTCTCAAGTTTTATCTCAAGAAAAAAACCCGTGTCATTATTTTTGACAAATTTCTTGCGATAAGACCTGATGAAGCCCGCTGGCTAAAGAAATACAATGTGTCTTTGTTTGAGCCGGCCGTCAATTACAGGCCCGATTTTCACTATTTTCCCCACTACTGCCCCAAAATACACTCGATAGATACCCTAAAGCTAAATAAAGTCGAGCCGCGACCCCTTACAATCGGTTTTAAGGGTATTATTTTCGATAAACTGGGCTCTTTTGAGAAGTATTTGGTGGAATTTGGCAAGAATTACCCCACTTCTTCAACAAAATACTCGGATTATTCGAACATTTCGAAAGAAAAGGTGGATGAATATACCAACCTGAATGTCGTTTTTGACAAGAATATCAAATATTCCGATATGAAATGTACGGTTTTATTGGGTTCAACCCGTGACTATTCTATAGGATATCTCAATCCTGACATCTTTACAATCCTTGAAAACAATGTTATAATATTATTACCGGAAGAACATCGTTACTACCACGCTCTGTTTTCCGATACAATAATCAGGAATTTGAGTGATATGATTTTTGTCACTTCAAGTTACGATTATGTGTATCTCGGATACATAGCTCACATTTATGACAGGATAGACAAGTTCTATCCAGAGTTCAAGATGGAATATGCGGCAGAGGTAATAAAAAAGGAGATGGAAGGATGAGTGAATCATTGGCAGAGACAAAAATTAGATGTCATATCCACGGGCTTGACCATGACCCCGAAAACTGTTCCATTTGTTATCTTACTACCCGACTTGCGAAAGCAGAGAAGGAAAGGGATGAGGCACTTACAGAATTGGGTAAATTGAGAGATATTCTTGACCGATTACCTATTGATGTTGATGAATTGATACAGGAGAATGAATAATGAGTGATAAAGAAATAGACAAAATGTTCCAAGATTTTGAAGATGATATTTTCAGTAAAAAGAAAAAGACACTTCACGTTGCTTTTATAATTGACAGTTCCGGTTCAATGGGTGTATTGAGGAAGTTTGTTGTGGACATTTTCAATGACCAACTTGAAGTCCTCAAAAGCGAAACGGATGACCAACTTGATACAAAGGTAAGTATTGTTACTTTCAGTTATCCCGATAAAATCAATTTCTTGAGATGGGATGACAGTATATCCGATATAAATCCTCTGGATATGAAAGAGTACATTCCAGATGGAAATACAGCATTGTTCGATGCCATTGGAAAAACACTTACGAAACTTCAAGAACTTCCTGATGTCGAAGAGAAAACCACATCTTTCCTTGTAAACATCATCACAGACGGTCAGGAAAATGCTTCCAGAATATACAATCTCTCTCAAATCAGGGGAAGGATCTCCGATTTACAAAAAACGGAGAGATGGACAATCACTTATTATGGAACAGAACCGGAAAAAATCCAAGAAGAAATGGATATGTTTCTTTCCAATACTTACAAATTTGATAATCGTGCAATGGCCAATGGTTTGTATAATGTGACATTGACCAACGCTACAAAATCATATATGGCCGACATCAAATCCGGAAAGGGATATTCCGCAAACTTCTATGGAAAACCAATAGATGGTTTTTATGGAGAAGAGGAGAAAGAAGAGAAAAAGAAATTTTTTCAAACGCACTTTCAGACCACAAAAGACGAGGAAGTCAAATAATGAAATGCCCAATTTGTGATTGTGAAGATACAAGAAGAAAAGAAGAGTGGAGTACAATGTATGTATATCAATGTGCAGATTGTGAGTATTTCTTCTGTGTAAAGAAGAAAGAAGGAGAGAAAAATGTCGAGAAAAATTGATATTACAATAACGAAAGCGGCAACATTCAATACAGGAAATTTCAGTAGTGTGAAGCCGGAAGTAAGTCTGACACTCAAAGATATATCCCCAGGCGACGTGCTAAACGAATATTCAAAACTCAATGAACTGGCAGACGCCCTGTTTGCCCTCAATGTCATTGACCATCTTGATGAACTGGAAACATATAATCAATTGGGAATGAGAGCTTACCTTGGGGGATTGAGAGAACAAAAAGAGGAAATGGAAACAATCGTCAGAGGATATTCAGAGGAAGAAGAAAATGAATAGACAACCCGTTTCAAGGAAACAATTCAGGCAAGCCGTGATGCCCGTTACAGGAACACAAATCGGGGATTACAAGATTGACTATGTGAACTACGCCCAGATGAGATTTACAGCCAAGACCAAGGCAATGCCAGACCTTGGGCAGATTATCGAATGGATGGGAAGGAAATATATAGTCAACCATATTATCAAGGACGGCAGATTTTCAGCCCAGTTCTGTGGGTTTGTGGAAAATCCAGTTGTAGGAGAAGGTGAAAAACCAGCAGAATCACTTCCCGATATAGGAGAAGATTCAACATTACAGGAAATTCCATGCGAGGACTCATCTACAGAGTTACCAACCGAATAAATGGTAAAGTTTATATTGGTCAAACGAGAAGAACATTAGAGAAAAGGAAATTGGAACATTCCCGCTCTATTCAGAAAGATTCTCTTCTTCCATTTCATTGTGCGATCAGAAAATATGGAGAAGAGAATTTTTTATGGTATAAATTGATGGATTGTGATACAAAAGAGGAACTTGATTATTTTGAAAAATTTTATGTAAAAGAATTTTCCTCTATTTCCCCGAATGGATATAACCTCACCGATGGCGGAGAAAGTAATCCAATGGATTACGAAGAAATTGCAAAAAGGATGAGAAAGTCTTGGAAGGAAAATTATAGAAAAGAGAGACACGCCTTTTTCGGAAAGAAACGGCCCGGACACTCCGAATGGATGAAGAAAAATAATCCAATGAAAAATCCCATAGCTGTAGAAAAAATGAAGAAGAAAAGAAAAAATCAAATTCCCCCGATGGCGGGCAAACATCATTCAGAAGAAACAATAGAAAAACTTAGAATAATGAATATAGGTAAAAACAATCCTCATTATAAAGATGGTAAGTATGCTAAAAATCCTAAGACAAGATAAAAACGCACAAATATTGGTAGTTACACCATTACTTACGGGGCATCAAATCTTCAAACAAACAAAAATTTCTCTGGAAAGAAGCGGGGTTCCTATTATCTGGACAAGTTATGAAGGAGAAGGAAAGCACGCGACTAATGTGCAGGCAAATTTGGACGCCTACAAAGAAAAGTATAAATCATTCCCACCTTACATCCAGATACTTGACCGTGACATAATTCTCGGTAGAAATTATCTGGACAAGATGTTATCCACAATAGAAAAAAGTGGTGGTAACATCGGTTTCGTCTATTCCCCATTTGAGTACAAAGGTTACATCAATGTCACCTTTCCGCCAAGAATATACGACATAAACTTCCTGATGAACAACAACTACATTTCGTCCAATAGTCTTTACAAATCTGAGGCGATAGAGAGGGTAGGTGGGTTCGTGACGGATATCAGAATACACCGCTTGTCAGATTGGGCGATGTGGCTGAAGATGTACAAATTCGGTTATATCGGTCAGCTCTGTTCCAATGCTTTCTTTACCGCCATCTCTTCACCTACCGATATTTCTGCTGGAAGTAAAGAAGAGTTTATTGAGGTGAGAAAACTGGTTATTGAGGAATATGTGAAGCCGATTTTGGCGCAAAAATAAACCCCATCATAGACGGGGTTTATAAAATGGATAGAACAACAGCCTGCTATTTTTTTGTTGACCAGTAATCAGGAAGTTCCCCACTTGACCAGACATCACTACCCTGATCTCCCATTCCGGTATCAAAATAATCTCCAAACGGACTTCCGGGCTCCGGTTCCTGTTTCACTTCCGGTGTTTTCTTCTTATGGATCAAATCCTCAAATAAATCATCAAACATATACATCTACTCCCTTTTGTTTCTTTTTCGGCTTCTCAATCTGCTTCGGTATGATTTCAGCGTCCTCTATTTGATTTCTGGCTTTCATAAGCCGTGTCTGAACGATAAGGGAAAATGTCTGAAGCACATTCTCATAGTCTTTTGGGGGAAGCGCCTTTCCCAAATCATTCAGGTATTTCGAAAAGTTTCGTATATAATCTCTCATATATTTATTATAACATACTCTATTTATACGGTAAATAACTATTTTTTCATTATTTTTGTGAGGTTGGAGAGTAAAATGGGGATGATTTCGCCCGGATTGTCAAGCAAAACCATTGCCCATTCCTTACGGATGTCAACTATTCTACCTTTTTCCTGATAATGTTTATGGGAAACATTTGAGATCACAACCCTATCTCCAATCTGTTTCCTAAAAGTCATAGTATTTTCTTAGCTTCTTCATAACGGGGATTTCGGAATCGAAAACTTTCCATTCCCCCTCACCCAAAGCCTCATAAATTTCATCTCTCCACTCACATACGGTTTCCAGCTGTCTTTTTTCCAGAGCGGATGATTGGTCAGAACCATACGCTGCCCTGTCGTGTGTAATGTGTGTCTCGATAAACTCGGCACCCAATATCATAGCGAAAAGAATTGGCATTACGCTTGGTGAGTGATTGGAATATCCGATTTTGTAGTAATGCCCGTAACAGTATTTCATCATCCTTATTTTTGATAAATTCAATTCAGAAACTTTACAGGGATAAGTGGAAGTGGTGTGTAAAACTACTTCAAGGTTCGGGCCGAGGATGTCCATTGCAGTTTCCACCTGCTTCTTGGTGCTCATTCCCGTACTCATTACAAGGGGAATATCGGTTGATTTCATCTTTTCCAGATACTCCCTGTGTGTCACAAGAGCCGATGGGATTTTCAGGTACGGTGGATTGTACTGTTCCAGAAATTCTATTGAGTTGACATCCCACGGGGAGGCGAACCATTGTATCCCCATCTCTTTACAATACTGGTCTATTATATCGTATTCCTTTTTACCAAACTCCAATCCTTCCTTTTGTTGCCTGAAGGTTGTTCCCCAAGGGCTCTCCCTGTAACCATCCAGTTCCTCGTTTGTGTAAACAAGGTCTATTGTCCTTTTCTGAAACTTCACATAATCCATTCCCACATCTTTCGATTTCTTTATCAATTTCTTGGCGAGTTCAATATCACCATTATGATTTATGCCGATTTCCGATACCAGTTTTATCTTCATCTTCACCCCTCTCTATAATGGATTTCCTTCTTCACTATGTCTATGTAATTCAGGGATGGATACAACCTTGTATCCTTGTAACCTACGAGGATCTCCCTTCCCTGTGGTTTCATATGTCTCTCATTGAAGTCAATGATGTAGTTTATAACGTGTTCTGTATTATGTGGTAATTTTGGGTCTTTTCCTTCGTGGTCTTTGTTTGTTTTGCAATGGGTCTTACCGTATATCTTGTCACCCGATGACCAGAAATAATAGCTGTGTGTCCAATCCACCCCATACAGTACAATATATTTATATCCCAATCGGTACATCAAGTGGACAAGTGTAGTAAGTGAGGCATCATAACTCTTGTAGAGTGGCCCGTTGTCAGGGTCAAAATCGGCATTTATGTATTTCCATCCTCCGTCGATTTTCGGGTGTTTTCCCCTCATCTCAAAACCGTAGAGATAAATCTGGGCTTCATATTCGTGACCGATAGCTCCCGCGACATATCCCCCCTTCTTCTCCGACAATAACCACTTGACATTTTTCCATCCCTTTTCCCATTTTTCAGTTATTCGGTCTTTGGAAATTTGCCAGTCATATTTTTTCAATTCCAATGAACACATCTTTGGAATAAATGTTGGATGATAAAACCAGTTATTGATGCCGAGATTATCATTGTTGTTTATGATATCCCACTCTTCCGATTTTATATCGTTTACCGATTTGGCTGTGCCGAGAATAAAACCGATATTTGTATTTCTTTTGAGTTGTTTTATTGAATTAAACATTTTTTACCTCTTCCGGTTTTTGAGCTTCTACATATAAAGCATAATCTGCATAATTTTTTCGATCTTTATTTTCAAATTCCTCGGAGCCCTCATTATATGTTAATCTTTTAATATTCTTGAAGCCGATTTTCTCCAAATACCAATTCATTGTTTCAAAATCAAATGCCATATTATGACCCGCACGTATTGGGCCCATATCTGGCCGTGAAGATATTATCCACGCGAGAAAATAACCTAAAATTGTTGATGGATAACTATGAGGTTTCCAAGGAGTACCCTTCTTTATAAAATTTTGAAGATCATTATTTATATACCAATTGGCTGCCAAAGAAATATCAGGAACAACTAATCTTACACGCCCATCAGGTTTAAGTATTCTCCATATTTCTCTTAAAACATTTTCAATACAATCTATTTGAGTATGCTCAAGGGTCATTGAGGAGTAGAAATTATCAACTGAATTATCTGAAAGTGGCATCTTTTCATTAGAATTTATATTATAATAATAATCACAAGTGGTGGATACATCCATTACTTTCCATTCAAGATGATTGTAAGTGGGGTGCTTGGCTGCCCCCAAATCTATATTTAATTTTCCCCCCTCTTCCTTTTTTCTTACCATGTAAACATAATTACTTTCTTCGTGATGCTCAAAATTTGGAATGTCCTGAAATTTTTGGAGCAGTTTTCTTAGCGATACCGGATTGAAAACACAATAATGTGCCAGTCTTATGGCATAGGTGGCCTTTTCAACCAATCCCATTTTTGCAACGGGTGTCTCAAATATAAAATAACCACCATCTTTCAATAAATTGTATATTTTATCTACACACATAACAGGATTACTGAAATGCTCTATTACTTCCAAGGCCACAATTATGTCATACTTCTTATCGAACTGGACATTCTCAAACAGGGTATTGTATACCTTGATACCACCTTGTTCCATCCTATCCGCGTATTCTTTACAGATTTCTACAGCCTCTACATTATGACCCCTCTCTTTCATATAAAATGAGGCACCTCCGGCGTCCGCACCTATTTCAAGGATATCAAGAGGCGGAGTAAATTGATTGATAATCGGGATAAACTTTTTCCGTAAAGATTTTTTCAGGAACGCTTTATATTTTTCCTCGTTGAAAGCAAATTGATGTGGGGCTTTTATATTTTTCGATGTGCTCTTATCGTGACAATAATCTTGCCCATAGAATTTCTCAAGTTCTTCCAATGTGAAATATTTTTCGTGAAAATACAATTGACATCTCTGACATTGGAATATATTAAAACCGGATGAAAATACCAATTTGGCCCTTTTATGCCTGCATAACGGGCATCTTATATTTTTTATATCCATTTTCTAAAATCCTATTCCTTCAAATCCTCTTATATTTTCTAATTTTGTTTCTCCTATTTTTGCCACTTTTATTGACGCCGGGGCAGCCCTCTCAGGCTTACACCATAAAATTTCTCCGAATATTTTAACGGGGAAAATTTTACCTAGCTTGAAGTGTGATCCTTTGAACGGGGATTTGAAATCACTTTTTTTTTCAATAAGAGTAACTGCAGGAGTACACCAGCCCGGCTTTTCTCTTGGAATACATCTTACCAAATATAATTCCCCATACATATCAAGCGTAAGACGATACCAGAAATCAATACACACGGGGGGGATCTCATTAAAGTGGCTTTTTACAACTTCCATAAAATTTTTTGCCATTATATCATCCGAATCAAACCGTGTAATAGCCACAATATCTTTCTTTATCATCGGTTTAAATTTTCCCAACCAATCACCATCAAGACAGCCGCCCTCTGTAATGTTTCTATCAGTTAGCCATTTATCTCTAATGATAGTGGCGTCAATTTGTTTTGCCTGTTCTTCTATTTTAGGCATAAACTCATCCGGTGTTTTATCATCAATCAACCAAACGATTTTAAAATCTCTGGTTGTCTGGTATTTTATGGAAGGAAGAAGATATTTCTCGTGCGCCTTGAGTTTCCCACCCATCCATTTATTTTTTGCCTCCAATGAGGCCAAATAATTTTTAGGAGTTGTTGAATACAACCCAATGTTTATTCTTGTTATCATAAAATGATCTATTTCACTCATCGAAAATCCTTTCACTCCTTCAGAAAATCTTCTTCCATTTTTAACAAATCTTTTTTGCGATCTTTTATTTTCTGTGCTGGAATACCGGCGTACATTGACCATGCATCACATTTATTTTTAACTAAAGAATATGCCCCTACGGCAACGCCTTCTTCTAAAATTACTCCGGGCATTATAGTTGAGTTTACACCCACGATGGAATGTGATTTTATTATGACGAGCCCGCTGGAAAGTTTTTTATATTTTATTGGTATCATCGGGCCATATAAAAACTCTCCACTATAGTCATCTGATTGTGAATATACTGTTCCTCTGGCAGAAATCCCAACAAAATTTCCAATATAAATCCCTGCACCAGCAAATAAAGCAACATAACACGCGATGTGAACATGGTTTCCAATTTTTAATCCACTTCCACCTGACAATATACAGAAATCATCTATTCTGACATTATCACCTATTTCAATATTGTCCGGATTATATATGCTGGCTTTTGGACTAATTATTACATTTTTACCTATTTTCATTTTGAATACACCTCAAACCTACTCAAATCCGGATACGGTAACTCCAAATCCTCTTTATGGAGTGGCTTTCCGTCCAAATCATAAAATTGCTTCATCAACAACAATCCCCTTGCAGCCAGTTCTGGCATCATATAAAAGTTCCAACCGAGCATATCAAAGTGATCATCGTGATATGAACATTCCCTTCTACCCGAAAATCTCGACCTCTTGAACCACAGATAGGCATTGTAATCGTCTGTCAGTATTGCACCACCTTTACTCAATTTAAAATGTTTGTAAGGGCCTGTAAAGGAAATACACATATGAGTATTTTCAATATACATATTGTAGGTGAACCTCAAGGCACTATCCCACACCTTCGTTGGTTCAAGCTGATACGCCCCCCTCAATGTTGTTCCACTTATGGGTCTGAATTTCACTTTCGCTCCGGCGTGGATTATCTCACAGGGAACAGAGGGATATGTTCTGGCTGGAATTGTAATTTCCATATTTTCAACATTTTCATATTTCAGGCATAAAAACAGGGCATTACTCTGATTGTCTACTGTTACCACATAGGGGGCCCCTGTGTAATCAGATAACACCTTCTCAAAATCTTCTGTTATTTTGTAAATTCCTTCGGCCATCTTAATACCCCGTTGGCACCCCGTAAAATTCACATTTATCCCCACAATAGGGAACTTTGATCCTCTGACCGGATATGTGCATCTCTACTATCTTTTTTCTCTTCTCACAGTTCCACAAATCAGCAAGAGATGTTTCCGCTATGTTCCCAAGTCTCAATTCACCTTCAGGGTCAAACCTGACACACAATGAAACATTTCCAAATCTGTCTATCGCCAGTCTATTCAACAAGTCCAGACATACACCGTGCTCTGGAACGGTTGGGGGTTTTTTGTATCCTACGCTTCCTTTCGGAAGATGGAGAACCCTTCTCACCTTGAGAACATCCAAATCCTTATACCTGCTTTCATCGGCTTTCCCCACGAACCTCAAAACAAAATGTGGTTTTTTGTCTCCCTTCAATGCCAGAAAATCTATAATCTCGTTGTACTGTTTTTCGGCAATATCTTCTCTTTCCTTTTCAATGACGGACACAGAAATAATATCGAGATTGTCTATAAGTTCGTTTGCCTTCTTTGTCAATGTCATTCCATTGGAAACAAAATAAGTTGTCTGATTATGAAATAATGAAATTGCCTCACCAAGACGAGGATAGAGAAGTGGTTCCCCGTTGTTATGAAATGCCACCATAATGCCAGGCGGGGTTTCATCAGCAATTAGACCCACCATATCAAACTCCATATCACCGTAATTCTGGTTACCGTACTTTCTTTCTCTTTCCCTTCGACCACACATCCAGCAATTCTTGTCACATCTGGATGTAAGTTCAATATTTATTTGTGTCAAGCTTACAAGTGAATTACCCACAAGAATTATCTCCCTTTAGATTTTTGTGATAATCTAAAATATCCTTTATCTTTTTCACATTCTCATCAATTTCAAGAGATGTGTCAATCTCATATACATAAACTCCGTTCCTTTCAAAAACTCTTGCCACAGTATCAATATAATTCATCACATTTTTTATGGCCCGAAGCTTATCTTCGTCACTATCCAGATAATTATAATATATCCCTGCCGGCCGAGTTTTCATTCTTTCCAAAATAATATTTTCATTACATTTAAAATTGATCATCATATAGATGAAGGGAAACTGTTCAAGAACATCTTTTATTCCATCTTCTTTTAGTGTTTCTTGTTGGAACAAAATTGTTTCATCGCTAGCTATTTTCCTGGCTAATCCCTTTTCCACCAAAATTAGATGATAAAAAAATCTATCCTCAGTTATGATATATTTGAACTTGATACTGTGAGATAATTTTTCAATCCAATGTTGCGGCTGCTTCTTTTTGTAGGAAATGAAGCCATATGTTTTATCACCTTTATAATGATTTTGTATTTCTTTTAGTATTGTAGTTTTCCCTACGGCAGCCGGGCCCATAATTTCTATGATTTTTGCCATTATATTTTCCTGCATAGATAAATGTATAAATCTTGGAGAACAGATTTACAATCAATCGGCTCAATATTTTTTTCCTTCAACATTTCCTGTATCTCGTCCGGATAAAACCAGTATCCCATTTTCTCATCTTCTGACGGTGTTCTCAATCGGGGAGCTTTATCTTCTCTGTGACCAATTTCCAACAGAAAATATTTTTTCGTAACCCTACTGAATTCTTTCAAAGACAAATTGACATCACCGAAAGTAAGTATAGCTGTCAGAAATCTGGTACATATCAAAATGTCAAAATAATCATCTTTATAAGGTAATGATACTGAATTTCCTATAATAACATTACACTTCAAGAAATCATCTTTCAATATTTCTCTTGATGTGTTTATCATATCTCCGGAAATTTCGACGCCGTGAATCTCCAAGTTTTTTCTGATATAGAGTGGAACAAATCTCCCCGTTCCAAAGGGGATGTCCAGTACATTGTCTATATCCACTATTTTGTCGAGATAATATTCGACTATCTGATTTTCTTTTTGCCAGGTTTTTTTATTTCTTCTTTCGTCCTCATAACTTTTTGCGACTTTACCTTGATAAAAATCATAGGGATTTGGTTTTTGATATTTGTTCCTCTTGGTCATTTCTTACCTCTGAAAACAAGTATGTGTGTTTTGTGCCACATCGTTTTGATTGTATCGGAAAAATATTCCTTGTATTTGTAAATTTCTTCCACATTGGGCTGATGTTTATTCAAAAGTTTACCCTCTTTCAAATCAAACGAAACATTTGACGGGAAGGTTATTATCATAATTCCTTCCTTTTCCAGAATGGTGACAAAATTCTTTACCAACCTTTCTGCCGTTTTCTTTTCAAGGTGTTCCAATGTTTCCAGGCACAGTATTACATCCGCTTTCTGCACATATTCCTTTATGTCTGATTGTTCAAGGTCAATACAGATTGTCTTACATCCGTTCTCCAATACCTACCAGAATCTACCATAAGATTCTGCGCTTGGTTCCTGCTTCAAAGAGGCCGCCAACGATACTGCTGTTGGTCTTATATCACTCTCCACAGGCGTAACTTTCCGAGGAACTCTCGGTAATTTTGCTGCTAAATTCTTGAGATTGATGGCTGCGTTTAGGTCGCGGTCATGTATTGCACCACAGTCGCAAGTCCACTCCCTATCTGATAACTTCAACTCCGAGTTGATGCAACCACAATGCCTGCATAGACGCGAAGATGGGAAAAATCTGTCGGCGACTATCAATTCGGAGCCGTACCAAACTGTCTTGTATTCCAGTTGCCTGCGAAACTCAGCAAATCCAACATCGCTGATTGCCTGTGCCAAGCAATGATTTGCCAACATCCCAGATACATTTAGGTCTTCAAGCACAACTACACTTGGACGTTCATTATCGGGTTTGGTTTTCGCAACGATAACAGACGTTGATTTGTGTAGTGTGTCACGGCGTATGTTGGCTATCCGTTGATGCGCTTTGGCAACTTTCTTCCGTGTCTTTTCTCGATTCTTTCCACCTTTCTTTCGGCGCGACAGTTCGCGTTGAAGCCGCCTGAGTTTAGCCTGTGCCTTCTTTAATGGCTTCGGATTCTCGAATCTCTGCCCATCAGAAACCACAGCCAATTCCTTAACGCCCAAATCAACGCCTATGGGTTCTCCGATTGCCTGGGTAGCCTCAATCTCTTGTTTGCATTGAACACTTACAAACCATCGCCCTGCCGATTCTGAAACGGTGACAGATAAAATATGGATGCCATCAGCCGGGATGTAGCCGTGTTCTTTTAGCCTGAGCCAGCCAATACGAGGAAGTTTAATGTGTGTCTCAGTGATGTGAATTGCGCCAGTCAGTCTAAAACTTCCAATACCATTCTTGCGACTTTTGAACCTTGGGAAGCCCGGTTTTTCTCCATTCTTCACACGGCGGAAGAAGTTTTGATATGCCTTGTCCAAATCGCGCAAAGCCTCTTGTGGAGCCGCTTTGCTAACTTCATAAAGCCAGGGAAAATCTGTCTTTTTCAGCGCGTTCAACTGGCGATGTTGTTCTATGGCGTTGCTCGACTTGCCGGTTTCCTCGTATTCCTGTTTTCGTTTTGCCAATCCCCAATTCCAAGAGAAGCGAGCAGCGCCCGCATGTTTCAGCAATGCAGTTCGTTGAACATTGTTGGGGTCAAGCTCGGTTTTGTAGGCTCTAAGAATTTCCATCAGCTTTCTGCTTCCTGCGCTCGGCTGAACGCTTACCATAGATTTTTGCTGAAAATGACGAGAGCAAAGACAGCATGTCTTCAACCAGTTCCGCTTCGTATGACTTGGGTAGAACTTCCTCACACCACTCAACAATGACGCCGTGACTCTCAAACAACTTGACGAAGATTCCAAAATTGAATCGGGCAAGGCGGTCTTTATGTTCTATGACCAAGCGGTTGATCTTGTGCTCAATTGCCAGGTCAAATAGCCGATGAAGTTTGGGGCGATTGTCGTTCATACCAGATAACGTTTCCTCAAATACATAACCAACGCGGTATTGCTTGTTGGCGCAGTATTCAAGCAGGCGCAATTTCTGACGTTCCAAATCACCTTTCTGTTTCTGGTCATGAGACGACACCCGCACGTAGATTGCGGCACAATCATTTGGTGGAGCATCTTCTGAAACGATACCTTGAAGTTGCTCAATATCTTCAATGCGGTATCTCCGATGTCCGCCTTTTGTGCGCTCTGCTTTCAACGCGCCAGAATCATCCCATGCTCGGAGCGTAGAAATTCCAACGCCAAGAAGTTCAGCGGCCTTCGCTATCCCGATTAGTCTCTTGCTCGCCATCCAGTTCCTTCTCGAAAAGTTCTCGCCAATGGTTGTAGATGCGCTGAAATTCCTCATTGGTGGGAACTTCATCAAGTTCAAACGGGTGTTGGTAAACCCGCCCGTCGTCAAGTTCAAACTCAGTCTTGGTTACTCGTGTGACCATCGCTCGTTTCATCCTTCACCTCCAATTATACTAAAAGATTTTGGTAGTGTCAAGTAGATTATAGTAGATTATCTACTAACTGTTCGAACCCTTTTCCGCCATTCTTTTCAATTTTTTCCTGTCCATATCAACACAGATATAATTTCCTGGCACAATACTCTTGTTTTTTTCTCTGCCTCGAATAAAACCATCGGCCACTACATAACCATCACCTGATGCACAGTCGAGCCAGATTTTATTCCTTTCGTACATTGAAAACGGAATATGTTCTTTCAGAGAGGGTGTCTTTCTTTCCCTATAAACCATTTCTCCCCCTCATTATGGCTTCTATCATCCTCAAATCTTCCTGTGTATCAACTTCAAAATGTTTCCAGAACGGGATTTCCACAAAACCAACATTATTTCCAGCTCTACACTTTGATTGAAGGAACTGTTTTCGGGTTGTTACATACAATCCACCAGTTTCAATATAATATCTGTTCTCTTCCCTGTCCTGTCTCCTGCCCCTTTTCTTCAACTCATAGTTTATCGGTTGCCTGACCAGACCATCCCAAAACAATATATCGTTTTTCTCCATCCCCATAGCCCCGATTGCAGAATCGAAACCGTGAACGAGAATTTTCTCTATACCGTCATTTATATGTTTGGGTTCTATCAGCGGGGATGTGGGTGCAAGGAGAACGAGAATGTCATATTCGACTTTCTCCGTGAAAAATGCTATCACTTCTTCGATGGAGTTCCTGTCACCGGAAATGATAGGCGGTTGTTCTATGACCTTTGCTCCGAGTTCCATCGAATACCATAAAATATCAGGGCCGTCCGATGAAACGAAAGTGTCGTGACATATCGAGTTTAGGCTACTCTGGATAATATAGTAGATGAGTGGTTTTCCATCCAGTAAAGCCAAATTTTTCTTTGGTATTCCTTTTGATCCTTCTCTTGCAGGTATCAAACTCACAATGTACATTCTTCAACATCCTCCCGTTTACAATTTAGCCCCAATTTTTTTCCGTTCTCATAGTAGGTATAAGTATTTCCTACCTTCATCAATATTCCTCTTTCCCTTCTGTGTTTTGCGCTCAGGTACATATCGCCCTTGAGTTTCAAAACCTTATTCTTATACTCTACAGACCTATCTCTCCATACAGTAGAAATACTTGCGGAATGTTTCCTGTAACAATATAGTGGTTTTCTCAAATAGAATAATTTTCCGACTTCTTCCAGTTTCAATATCACATCTTTGTCAACGGCTTTCAATAACCTATGGTTCAGCCCCACAGTCATATTGTAAAATTCTCTCTTGAAGGTTTTCAAATGGCTGATATCCGCGTCTGTTCCGTTATAGACATTATTTGTAAATCCTCCCAAAAACTGTTCCGTAGGTGGTTTTGCTTTTATCAAGCTCTTTTGTTGATATCCTCTCGTTGTTATTTCATAGTAGTCAGTATAAATCATTGAAACATTCGGTCTTTCCCTATGGGCATCAACAATAATCTGTAGGGCATTTTTGTCATCGAGAAAATCGTCAGAATCCACGATTGCCACCAATTCATTGTTGCCGGCTTCTATCGCCCATTTCAAGGTTGTTCCGTACCCACTATTTTTTTCTGTCTGGAAGAATGAACATTTTTCCTTTATCTCATATTTCTTTACCAGATTTTTTATCTTTTCTACGGTAGTGTCTTTTGAACAATCATCCACGAAATAAATGTGCCAAAATGGGTATGTCTGTTCGACAATACTCTTGATGCAATCCTCGACATATTTTGCCACATTGAATGTAGTCACGGCAATATCAACCGCGGGATAATCAGATAACCATACGCGGGGCTCCTTTCCGTCAGATGTTCTCAGAATGTGGTCTTTTCTGTTCATTTTATACTTTTAAAAACCTCAAAATATTTTTCTGCGACATACTCCGCTGTCAGTTCCTTGGGCAACTCCACACAATATTTATCTTTTTCGATTGTCTCCATCGCCCCCAATAGGTTTTCTTCCAGTACCGGAGGCATTACATTGTAAGCGTCCGTATAGGGTTTACAAGGTTCTATGGTGTTTTCATCCCCGTCACATATAATACAACCGCCTGTCATAGCACACATTTCAGTCGAGCCACCACAGGCATTGGTCGTTATAACTGGTATTCCCGCCCCGATGGCTTCAACCACGGAGTTTGGGCACGCGTCCTTTTTTGACAGATGGATTGTAAAGTCCGCCATAGCGTGATGACCCATAAAATCCTTCCTGTCAACGTGCCCGTAGTAATGGATGTTTTGATGTTTTACCGGAACATTCTGATGAAGTAGACCAAAAATGTGTAAGTGGGTATGTGGATATTTCTTGTAGTGTTTCAAAAATAACTGGATTGTTTCCTGTAGTCTCTTGTGTCGCCTCCACTTCGCTGTGACAATGATATTCGTTCCTTCGTGCTCGACAAACTCCCCACACCAATCTTTGTCAATCCCGTTGTAAATGACAAATGGTTTGGCTTCTTTCTTCCTTGGAGAAAGATACTTCTCACACATACTTCTGGCGAAATGGCTCTGATAAATGACGGCATCTGCTATTCTGTGTGCCTGACTTATACCGGAGTTTCTTGAATTGTAGTCCGTATCACTATCGTAATATATCCCATCGAGCCTCAATACAGTCGGAAGTTTTGTGGGTTTGATATGAACGAAGGCCAGATAAACATCACATCCGGCTGGTATCGGAGAAAGCTCACATCCCATTTTTTTGAGATATGGATGAATCCTGTGAATGATTATGTGATTACTGTCTGTGTATATTTTCATTTTTTTTCCTTTCAAACAGTTGTTTTTTAATTTTTAATAATTTTTTCTTTTCCTCTTCTGGAAGTTTTTTATATAGGTTTGAAATACTATCATCCCTTACACGATAAATATAAAGATCATATGGGATATATTTTAATAGTCCGACCTCCTCCAATTTTAGTATCAAATCCTTATCTACAGATTTAATTAAAGTGTCATCCAATCTCTCTGTCATCTCATAATATTTTCTTTTGAAAACTTTGAAGTGACTAATATTTAATTTTGGTTTAATATTTTGCTTTTCACAATATTTTTCATTTGATTTTAATGCCCGACTTTTTACTAAATGCTTGGCTCCATTATACAGCCTATAATAATTACTATATATAAGAGAGGCATCGAGATATTTTTGATGTTCTCTGACCATTATTTCCAAGGCATCCGGCCTTGACAAATAATCGTCCGAGTCCAAAACCGCCACCAATTCACCTCTTCCCATTTCAATAGCCGTTTTCAAGGATTTTCCATAACCATAATTTTTATTTAAAACACATAGAAAGTGTCTTTCATCCAAACCAAGAGAAGATATTTTGTTTACCGTATTGTCTGTCGAACAGTCATCCACAAAATATATTTTCCAGTTTTTATAAGACTGTGACAGGACACTATTCACACATTCCTCGATATATTTCTCCGTATTGTAGGTTGTAATTGTAATATCTACAATTGGATTATTTGAAAGCATATGGTGTGGCACCGTCCTTTACACTATCCTCATCCCATTTTTTGATTTGGTCTACAATATTTATGCCCACATTCTTTCCCCAAAGTTTCAAGAGCTCCTTTGTGACTGGCCCAACTTTCCCATTGCCGATTTTTTCCCCGTTTATAGATGTACAGGGCATAATACAGAAAGGAGTTCCCGTGTAGAAAGCTTCATCTGCCATCATTACATCATATAATTCGATATTTTTTTCAAATGTCGATTTCAAAGTTTTTACATAGGCCCGGCTGATGCCCCTCAAGACATTTCTTCCGTGAGATGTTATCAATCTACCTGACTTTTCGAGGATGAAGAAATTTGCCCCAGTACCTTCTGTAACGAACCCGTCATCGTCCAGTAAGAGGGCCCAGTTATTTTCTCCCTTGTATTGCGAAACTTCGATATTTGCCATCAAGTAGTGAAGTCTTGACCTATTTTTCACTTTGGGTTCCAGATATCTTGCCGGGATGGCTCTCTGATTTGGCGTGACAGCATTTACCCCGGTGTCAAACAGTTTCCCCATACCCTGTACCGTCCACCTCAAGGGGAAATCCGCTATGATGACATTCGGCCCCTTCTCTTCAAGGTCGATACCCCGATAGATTGATAATAATCCCCGTGTGACATTTATCATCAACCGATGTTCATCGTCTGGATTGAATTCTCGGTCATTCATCAAGGCAGTCGCCACACAGGCATCAATCAAATCTATCTTTGAATAGGGGATTTCCAGACGAATGTACTTCGCAGAATCGAGAAGTCTTTGGATATGTTCATCGAGTTTGAAATGTTTTTTCTTGAAAGATCGTGTCATTTCAAATACCATATCGCCAAACATCAGGGCGCTATCATAGATACTGACACGAGCTTCCCTCTCCGGTATGAATTTACCGTTCCACCACACTACCCTTTCTGACATAACTTACTCCTTTTCTACATATATTTCTGGTACAAGAAAACTTCTTTGGTGGGAAGGAAAATAGATCAAAAGCCAAAAATTGCCCGGTTCTATTTCACCCCTTATTCCCACAACTTTTCCTCTCAAACCATACATAGGATGGTTACTTCTGTTTACTTTTATTTTGTCGTGCAGTTTTATTCTTTCCACGCTAATATTTATGCAAAAAAAGAGGCGGAATTTCTTCCGCCTCACCATCTTTTTTACCCTATTTTCGGGTTTACTGAATAATTATTCCGGAAACTTTGTCGTATTTTGTTGGTATACCAAAATCCGTTTCTTCCAATACTTCCGTTGGTGTTTTCTTTTTTGTTTCTAAAATTTCATCCTCCGCTAATTTGAGTTCATAAAGGTCTTTGTTTTTCCATCTTGGAGCACCGTGTGTCTTGTGTGGTTTGCAACTCGGGCAACTCCTCAATTTCTTCTTCAGTCTTTTTCTCAAATTTACCTCCTCATTCTATTTTGAATAGAAAATCTGGAATGTAATTCATATCCTTCCTTAAATCGGGTACATCAATTTTTCTTCCGAAATGTAAATCCTCCCCCCTCATATTGTTTGTGAGCATTGTATTGTATTCATCTGCCGCGGCTTTTATCTCATCACAAGTGTGTTCCGGTAACAGGATGGTTATATTTCCACTTGGGCTTCTAGCAGTTGTACATATGGAGATGGTTCTGGTAAATTCGTGCCAATGGGTTCCCCCATCGTGGAACTGTAAAATAATGTTATTTGATGACTGCCAGGCATCAAATCTCGTTTTTTTGTCTTGTGTATAAGCTGTCAATAAATACTGGTCTTGTGTGACATTCACATATAAATTGAAACTAACTTCATCCCTGTTTATTTCTATTTCCCCGTGTCTCATAGGTTCCGGTAGAAGCAGTCTTACATTTCCGCTTACTTCCTCAAACATATGTCTATCAAACATAAATTGTGCCGTTGTTTTATATTTGTCTCTTGTTTTATGTATTTCACATACTACCATAATATTTCCTCACAACTATTCCACTTTGCATTATAAGATATTCCGATGTTTTGTCGTATGTCTCAAGACTTGTGACAACAATTTCGATAATACCTGCGTTGATAATTTCCACAAGACAAGGTGTACAGGGTATGGGGCAGTTACAATACATTGTCGCCCCTTTCACGGCTATACCGTGTCGAGCGGCATTGATGAGGGCGTTTCGTTCCCCGTGGCCGGCGATACAATACTCAAGCCCCTGACCACTTTCATACCCCATCACTTTTCTCGGACACTTCCCCTGTCTCACTTTCTCTGGAAAATCATATTCCAGAGAATGATCTTTCCCCCATCTTTCATCACAGGGGGGAACTCCCCTTGGGGGCCCATTGTATCCGGTGGAGATAATGGACTTGTCCAAAACGATGATTGCCCCAATTTTTCTTGAAAGACATTGACTGTTTTGTGCGATTGATATGGTCAGACCACGAAAGTAGCTATCCCATCTTATTAGTGATTTGTTCATATGACACCTCTTTACAAATTATATCACACGGGGGAAGGAAAGTAAACGGGGGGAATTGATCCCCCCGCCTGTAAGAAAACTACTTCTTACCAAGGATTTCTTTGATTTTCTCCACGGCCGCTTTTACCGCCGCCTCATCAACCTTACCGCTGATGAGTTCATCCAGTACAGCCATAACGGCGACAAACTTTACCTTGTTATTTCTCCATACAAGGAAAAGACCCACGGCCACGGCTACAGCCACAACGGCTACAGCCACGAGAATGTTGAAAGGATTAAACATAAGTTCATACCTCCGCTTCTTATTTTCGGTGGATCTCCACCAAACGATCTTTCACCTATATTTATGATAAATAATAATGTTATTTACGCAATCCCCCCGCCGTGATATAATATAGGAGTAGATATGTTCAAACAAAAATCCGTATATGATCCAGCTGGTTATTATAATATCAAGGTAAAATCCACCGCAAAAATAAACCCCAAAAAGAAAACTGTGGAAATTTACTTTGGTGAAGATTTGCGCTACCACTTTGAAGTGGATAAGATAGTGGAAATAAAGGAGAAATAAGATGTTCATAGAATATAAAAACAGTATTGTGAATTTATATCAGGTCTGTGAAATGAAAAAGATTGATACAGCCCGTGATAATTACTTTACAATTGTCTTTTATATCCCCAACGACAAGATTTATTGGTCGTTCAAAACGATGGAAGATCGTGACAAAATGTGGGAAAGAATAAGATTTGCCATAACCGCGTATTTACTTGTAAGAGAAGATGTGATATAATATGAAGAAAATATTATGTTTTTTGTTTCACCGAGGGCATTGGAGAGATTTTCCTATAGCCGGTATGGACGGTAGTGGTAAACAAAACAGATTTATCACTATCGGTGACCTTGTTGTTTGTCTGAAATGCAACAGGGTAGTTTTTCGGCCATTGAATAGTTTTGGCATTCCAAAGAAAGATAATGTAAAATGAGACTATTTTATCTTTTAATCAAAAGTATTATTACAACCTTTTGGGGGGGTATGATAATGATTATCTACCTCATATCGGCAATAGGATTAGCCAGTTTTTTGATATATCTATTGAAATCAGGGAGCTTGAAATGATATGTTACAAAGGTTAATCGTCAACGAAGTTGAGAAGTGTGAATGTAAAATAAAAGAAGCTTTGAGAGAATTGAGAGATAGAGTGGGATTGATACCACACAGTATTGAAATTGAATTATTCTGGAATTCGAAAGAACAAACAAACAGAAGCGGTGTAAGAAACAACGGTGACCCCTTTGAAGATATTTTACGGGTTCACATAAGCCTGAAGAAAGAAAACAAATCGAGATTTCCTCATAAGGAAGAGTAAGATGTTTGATGATATAACGGGAAAAGACAAGAAAATAGATGTTCGACAACCTTACCATCTTGATATCTATTGCCCTATCTGTTCATCTGACAACCTGACATTGATGTCAACAATCAGTTCCACCCATAATCCAAATAATCCAACCACAGACCGCATAACCGTGTTTGAATATATTTGTAATTATTGTCTTTCAAGTTTTATTATGGATGTGAGGATTTTTGTCTCGCCCAAAAAATAGGAGAATATAAAATGTTTGATGATATTGTGAATAAAAAGAGTGGGCCGGAAAGACATAGCCTCATTATGAAAATTGTATGCCCAAAGTGCGGCTGTGATGATATCTTATTGATAAAAGATAGAGCTTATGGTAAGCCCGCAGCAGATGGGAAGGTATACGATGTTTCAACTCTTGTTTTTTGCTCGAATTGCGACCAAGAGTTTATAGTATTTGTTTCGACTACCCCACTTGAAAATAAGGAAGAGAAAAAATGAAAGTATCATTTACAAAAAGATTTGAGAAAGACGAGGAAACGGGAAAGAGATACCCCATAATGATGGCAAATGTGGAGTTTTCTATGGAAGAACTGGATAAATTGAGAGATGGAGATGACAGATTATCCAGAACGATTTCAAAATCTCTTTTGAGGCTATTCAATGAAATGGAATTTAGCGGTGATGTCACCGAAGATGATGATATAGATATAAACATCCAGAAATAGAGGTAATATGAAAGAGAAGGAAAAACTGGAAACTTGTGTTGATGGGTTCTCCAAGGAAATGAAGGAAAAACTGGTAGAAAAGTATGAAGAGGGGTTTGAAGGTTGGGAGACAATGCCCAGAGATGAAATCCTGATGAGAATACACTATCACGCCGGCCGTCTACTTCTTGGGTACAATGAAGAAGTAGATGTGGCAAATTTCTGTATGTTTTTGTGGAGGCAACACAGGAAATGATTGTTTGTAAGTGTGGCGGAAGAGTAGAAGTAATAAAACTGGAAAGAGATGGAGAAGCCTACATTCCGGTTTACCAATGTAAAAAATGTCGAACCACTCTGAAGGCCACAAAAACGAATATAAAAGAAGAAAAAGAGGAGAAGTAATATGGAACAGGGAAAAAGTCTGGCCCTCTGGGCACTATACTGTTTGATTTTTGTGGCTGTTATTGTCGTTGTCGGATATATCTGGAAGCTATTTTCGTAATGAAACTGATTGTGGAACATAAAGGACAAAAGGTGAGGAAGGAAGTTGATACAGACCTTTCACAGGAGAGGCTTCTGGAAATAATAAGGAATGATGTCTACTGGTCTGTTCAACCTACACCTATCAAGTGGTTGGCCCTCATCACGAAGGATAAAATCCATCTGAAAATGTGGAGTGATAATAATGTTTGAGGATATACTGAATTACTCGTCAGAAAAAGAAATAGTATTTCGTGATTATATTATTGAAGGAGAAATAGTAGACGCAGACCCGAAATATATTTATATTCTGTATCACAACAAGAATGATGGTATAAATTATGTCATAGGATATAACGGTGGTATCGGTTATAATTCATCACCAAAATCCAAGAAGGTTCCGTCCATAAAGCCGGGAGACAAGGTAAATATCGTTATCGAAAGAAAAGAAAACGGACAAGATTGGTTCCAAAATGTTTACAAACGGTGGGAATACTCTTACTGGAAGAGAAGGAAAGAAAAAAATAACCCGATAAAGGAATGGGAAAAAGCCCTTCGAATGATTTATATTGTTACAGTTGAAACTCGATAGGAGAATGTTTATGCCAAGTGTTTATGATGTGATGATGGAGAAAAAGAAAAAATACAATACACTCGATAATACATTTGAAATGTTCCCCGTAGGAACTTCGGTACGAGTAATAACACCTTGCCAGGATTTTCATTTCTTCTATGATGAAACGGGTAAGGTGATAAGTAATAGTGGTAAATATCTGGGCATTATTGTGGAGTTTGATGAACCGAGGCATTTTACAAATGGACACATCCAAAAGTCATTTGGTTTCCAACCGGATGATTTGATCGATTTATCTCTGTCAGACGATTTGTTCAAAATATCATAAAATACGATATTTTTGTCACGAAATCGACCTCTATAACTACTCGTTTTCATTGGATTTTTGACTTGGCCCCGTTCTATGAAAACCCCTATATTTTCCGGTGTTTTATTGATTGGCACAGTAGGAAATACAAACCGCCGAAACCCTTGAGAACCCTATGTTTCAAGGGTTTGTGTTTATACATATACTTGTTTACTTGTCTGCCGAAATATGGTATAATAATACAAATAAAAGTGTGGAGGATATTATGATACTTGACCCCTTGATGCTTCTTGTCACATTTCTTGTTGTCTGGCTTCTCTTTTTGGTTTTTCTCTGTATACGGTGCTGGTGGGTCTACAGGAAATATAGTACCTATGGTACGGCCGCACAGGTTTATTTTATCCAGCTGGCCGAAAAAATAAAATCGGCCGATGATATCAAAAATCTTCCTTCGGAAGAAGAACTCGATTATGTTTTCCAGAAAGTTTTGTGGAGCTTCAACCGGATGCTCTGGAATATCGGGGTATGGAATATGGAACAGATGGTTTACGATGTCGAGAAATATCGGGAAGTGATGGAATGGAAAGATTGGCAGGTAAACTGGCATTATGATGAAAATAACTGACAGAAGGGGTTCGTGGACAATTGTTGAGTGGAAGTGCTGTGGAAATCTGTGGCAATTGATACTCACACCGAAATTTCCCGACAGGGCGAACTGGAACCCTGTGTGCCCAAATTGTGGAAAGACTATAAATGGAAAAAAGATACCTGATAAAAGTAGTTAGCTATTCCGAAAGGGGTGCGTGGTATAAAGACAAGATAGGAGAATCTTTTTTTGTAAGAGATTATGCCTACGCTCCCGATGAATATTTTGTCCTTCTTCACAGTAGTCACGGTTTTCACAAGAAGGATGTAGAGATTATTCTTGAAAGTACCGTAGATGATAAACTGTTTGAGGTATAAAATTGAAAGTCAAAATTATAAAGGCGAAAAAAGAGGCCGCTTGGTATGCCGATAAAATCGGTAATGTCTTTGAGGTGAAAGAAGATCCTACCGATCTTCGTTATTATGTGAGGGCGGACGGTAGTTATGGCTTTATACGAAAAGAAGATGTTATTCTTATAGGGGAGCTCGCGGACAAATTTGTCCTTGACCCCAAATTATTTGAAATATAATAGGAGAGGCTTATGAAAAAGAAAGAAAAGAAAGTAAAATATCCCAATACGATGTATGTGGTGAAAGAAGATGATGGTGAAGGATACTATTTTTTGGCAGATGATGATCCAGATAGTATCGAGGACGGGGAAGTAGCAATTTATCAGCTTGTCGATGTCAAACAGAAGAAAACAACCAGAACTGTATCCTTTCAATAGAAAGTGATTGAAATGAAAACTGTGAAAACTATCAAACAAGTCCTCCTGGCGGGCCATAATCTTGTGAAAGAGGGGTCAATACTGGATGTTTATGATACTCCATACTTCACCAAAGCGGGTGTCAAATACTACGAAATAGTCACATCCGGTAAAAGAAAGTTCATTCTGGCTGAGTTTTGTGTGCCCACGACAAAATACTTTCTTGATGAGAGCCTATTTGAGATATGAAAGGAAAATTACTTATAATTGAAAAGCTCACTCTGGACGGTTATACTTGGAGTATAATTATACGGGATGACCTGTATATAAACAACGATGCTACCTTTCCAACTATAAATCATACCAGACGTAATGCAACACAATGGGCAAAGAAATTTGGTGTCAAGATTGTGAAAGAAGATTGGGCAGTAGATTGAGATATGAGAGTGAAAATTTTTTATCCCGATCTCTGGTATTCTGATTGTATGGGGAAAGTATTCCATGTAAATCCGGAAATCCTGTTTGATAGATCCGGTGAGGGATGGTATGAGGTTCTTTATAGCGAACAGTCATCACACAAGACATCCAGATTTGTCCGGTGTAATGATTGTGTGCCCTATGAAATGTATGATGTCTTTCTGGACAAAGAGTTGTTTGAAATATGAAAACAAAAGAACTTATAAGACAATTGAAAGAAGCAGACCCTTCCGGTAAACTTGAGTGTGTAGTGGGTAATGTAGACATACACTATGTTGACACAGAGCCGGGATATTATGACGGTTGGTATGAAGTCCTTATCAGGGATGAGAGAGAGGACTGTTATAATATAATAGGTGCAAGAGTAACAAGGAAAAAAGATAAAGTCCAGATACACACTCTGCCGATTGAATGGGCGTTGATGAATGACCCTGAAATGCACATCTATATAGACGATGAAGAAGAAAGATATGTGAAAAGATATGAAAAGTTGAGATTTGAGACAAGAAAAATATACGATGATTTACTACATTTCCTTTGTGAAAGGATTGTTGTTTATTCAGATTACAGTAGGGGAAAGTGGAAAGTATCACTCCCGTCCAGACGGTCATTGACATACGGGGTATAAGATGGAAGCAGAAATTATAACATATAATGGAGAGAACGAGAAAGAAGTAGTTGCTTTCTTTGTGAAGCACGGTAAGAGGATTTTCGACAAACACAAGGAAATTTACCTGAAGAAGAAGGAAGAAGAAGAGAAAAGGAAAGAAGAAATAAGAAAAAAAGCTGAAGAGGAAATGGAGAAAATCCGGGCCACATTTTCTGAAACCCCAAGTGGGTATCTGTTTATGGGAACATCGTCTACCGCCGGCTCCATAGAGTTTTCCGGTACACCGGGCCGTTCACCGTATGAGGGTGATTTCTGTTATTCCTATTATGTTCAAGAAGAGGTTATACAACCAAAAAATGATTGGAGAATATGGAGAAAGGATTGGAAACCCCCGCAGGAGATAAGGAGAAAATATCTCCGTATTGATTTTTACTATGGTGGCTACACCCTGTTTGAGGGTGACAGCCTCCGGGCAGATGAAAATTGTATTTACAAATCAACGATGCCAGATAAGAATATGACCTACAGCAGGGGGCCGGGATGAAAAAGAATGAGAAAGTGAAATCAATAGAAGAAAGATGTAGTTGTAAAAAGTTCAAGAAATGGATAAAGATTGAGAATGACGCATGGATATTTTTATCTACTCACGATATATGGTATCCCGATGACGGCCCGATAGCCAAATATTGTCCGTTTTGTGGAAAGAAATTGAAGGATCAAATATGAAAGTAAGAGAATTGGTGGAAGCTTTATCAAAATGTGACCAAGAATGTGAGATTTTCATTTCTGACTATCCCCATTCTGATGTGAGAATAAGTTACAAAATTTACAGTATAGTTGAAAGGAAATCTGTTTATTCTACTGCTTCATCTATACCAAAAAGTCTGGATATCTGGATAAAAAAAGGAGAATAATATGAATATGAATGAATTTGCAAAAAACATTACATTACTTGAGGGGAAAAAGGTACAAGTCTCCATCGCTCAAGTGAAGGAAATTATCAAACTGACCCTCAAGGCTCTTGCTTTACTGGAACCAAAAGAAGTCGAGAAAATACTGAAGAAATACAGAAATAAGAAATAATGAAAACACTTCTGAAAAGAGTATGGGCCTTTATTGACCCCGACAGGATAGAGATGTACTCTATGCCCGGTGATGGCGCTCATTTCAAGACCAAAAAGGATGCCTTCCGGTTTTTCCTGTTTACATTGTGTCTCATATTCCCTATGGGATTGCTGTTATTGTTTTGTTATTTTCTGATAAAGAGGTTTTCCTGAATGAAAAAGATTGTGTTGTTGATTGTCGTGTTGTTTTTGTGTTCCTGTGGCGATAGTGCGCCAGACCTGAAGCCCCAATACAAAGTGGGCGATATTGTCTGTATAAAAATAGACAATAGAAAAGGATTGGTGATGACAGCATCCTGTAGCAGTAAAGAGTGTTGGTATAAACTCAAATATGTGAGAACTCACGAAAACACGGAAAAATATGATACTGACCTATTTTATGATTACGAGTTGAAAGAGTGTGAAAAGTAATGCAGACATTTCTTCCATACAAGAGTTTCAAGAAATCTGCCCGTGTCCTTGACTACAAGAGGCTCGGTAAACAGAGGCTTGAGGCCAAAATCATCATTGACATAATAGAGGGTAGGGGTAAAGGTGGATGGAAACATCATCCGGCCGTATTGATGTGGATGGATTATCCCGATGCCCTCAAGGCATATTACAATGTAATGGTGAAAGAGTGGGTGCACAGAGGCTACAACAATACGATGCCCCTGTATAAAGTGGACACGAAAAAAGTCAGGTGGCCGATATGGTTGGGGCGAAAGGATTTCCATCATTCACATCAGGTCAACCTTCAATGGAAACATCCTCACCATTACGGTGAATACTGGAACCACAAGAAATATGTGCCCTATGTGTGGCCTGTAAGAATAAAAACTATAAAGGTGGTAGAACGATGAAACTGTTTTTTGTGACATTGGCTGCTATTATACCTTCGTCCATCTGTATTGGTGGTGCTGTGTATATGGCTGTAAATGGTATATCAGGATGGGGATGGTTTCTTTTTGTGGGCATCCTTCTTTTGGGTGTACTCGAATATAGATATACGGAGAAATAAGATGATAACGGAACCGAAAATACCGGAAACAAATAATGTGATTGAATGGATAGTTTGGTATTTCAAGTGGCTCACCTATGTTATCCTGATGATGACTGTTTTACTTGCTTTATGTTTTCTGACGGTGATAGTTCCGGGCTTCGTACTTGGTACTCTGATAGGATTACCGTTGAGATGGTTGATGTATGGATAAGATAAAAGAATGGTTTATAGAGATTCTTGCTCTTCTTCTTTTTCCTCTTCTGCCCCTTATGATTTTAATCGGGTTGGATATGGAAGAAGATGATGAGGACGATGTATAATTTATAGACGGAGAATAAAATGAAAATAACTTTGAGAGACTTATATGTATTACTTGACTGTGCAAAATTTGTTTTGAGAATACACGGTGAAAACTTGGGGGGATACAGCAGGGATGACATCAAGAAAACCGTCGAAAAAATCATAAATGATATGGACATTATCAACTTGGAGATAAAAAATGAATAAGAAATGTATGGGCTGTGGAATAGACTTGGGTGGAACAGGGGATACGGGTGATTTGTGTGTTTCCTGTAAACCCCTCCGAGCATTTGTCACCCGTGTAGAGTTTGACAAAGTGAAACACGAAAGGGATTATCTACAGGAACAGCTCGATAAAATACTGAAGGAGAGAATTACCTTACCGCCAATACTGAGATTTTCCTGTCAGGGATGTTCATTGATTAAAGAAAATATCGTTTTACAGGAGAAACTTGAGACATTACAACGAAATAGTATCAAGCTCACAAAAATAAGGTACGGTTACTCTTGGTGTATAGAGGCGAGCCCCGTGGACTACGAGGGATTTACCAACTATGTAAAAGAAATCCTTGATGAGAAAGATAAGGAGAACGAAAATGTATAAGAGAAAGGGAACAAAAGGAAGAAAACCCCCGATGAATGTACCACTTTGTCAGAAAAGCCATTCATCCGGTATGGAGATTGTGAAACTTCACAGATACAGGAAACCCCTATTGAAGGGATACCAATGTTGTATAGACGAGTATCTGAAAATAGAGGAAAAAGACAGGAAACTGGCGGACAAGATAAGATTGTATGGTGGGGAAGTGAAGAGATGAGAAGGTACAGGGCCACGGTATCCGAATACTGTTCCGGTTACTTCAAGGATTTCTGGTTTTTGAAAAACGCTAAGAACTGGGCGAAATCTCACGCTGGTAATAATCTTACGGTTGAGATCGAGGACAGATGGAAAAAGAAAAAACTCATCATCAGGAATTGGTATCCAATTTCCCGAATTTCGGCAATAGGAACATCCATAAGAATATCCTTACCAAAAGTCAAGCCGCCGGACAATTATGATGGAGAATGGAAATGAGTGACCCGAAGTACAAACACATAGGACACATAGAGGACAAACTGGTTGAGGAGTTATCCGAATTGATAAAGGCGATAATGAAGGCCAGAAGGTTCGGATATTTTGACTATCATCCAAATACACCCGATATTTCCAATCTACAGAAAATAATGATGGAGATAGAGGATGTGACGGACAGGATGGAAGAGTATTGGGATTTTCTCTTGGAGAAATACAATGGTGAAAACGAACAAAAGGGTGTCAAAGGTCAGGATAATAATCGTGACACACGAAAGACAAAAGGTAATCTCATTGAGATTTTCCCCAAGAGAACCACATAAAAAAATACTGAAAGAAGTGGAAACGACATAGTGGAAAACTTTTTTGATGTAAGATATCTGAAGATTGAGTGGATTGGTAACCTGAAATTTTATATTTCAGAACAGTCTCACCGTGAGGCGTATTTCGGTCACGGTAATAAGGGGGAGTTCTTTCTCTCATCCAACAAGGTATTGTTGTATTCTGCCGCCTTTCCAGAAATATACAGGGATGAGGAAACGGACTTTGGAAGATTGGATCTGGTTCTGGCCTGCCGGGGAAGTGACGAGAGGGCCGACCTCAATATCCTGAAACTCCATTCAGAGAAGGAAAAACAGGATTTACTCCAGGCGGTAAAGGAGTACAATATGAACGGAATGTCATTGGACGAAAAATTGTTCGAAATTCCATAAATATTGTATAGAAACCAATCAGGGGGATCCAACGATATGAAAATGAAAAAATACCTTTCGGAAGGGAAAATAGACTACAAGGGTGACGCATTGAAGGATTTACCCTTTTTCCGTTCCCTTACCCACGACGAGAAGGTAATAATGATTTTCGCGATAAAGAAAATGGGTGATTATGCCGGTGTCTATCCCGATATGGACACACTACCCTATTTCAACGCGGATTTCGTCCTGTCCTGTGTACTTGGCTCCAGAAGGTATCTGAACCCCTCTGGACAGGAGATTGTAGGAAGCCTCATAGACAAATTCGAAGCGGAGGGCATCGTATAATGAAACTCAAACAGTACATAAAAGAGTGGGGGGAGAAAATAATACAGGATCCCTCTGTCAGCGATTTTCTCAAAGTTACAGACAATATAACATGGGGTGACGCTCTGGCCCAAGCCGTCAAGGAACTCGGCGGTGTCAAGGAAGTCCTCTACCTTGAATATAGTGACGATATGCAGGGTATGATGGATGTTGACCTCGTATTGAGAAACGGAAAAGTCTTTTCATACAAGTATTATTTCGGTACTTGTTCGGCGTGTGATATGTGGCAGGACAAATTTGGCGATATGGAATACGATGACCAAGTAAAAGCCGTGACCAAAGCGATGAAAGGCGAGGCTACCATATTCAACAATCTCTCGGACTATAGTAAATGGATACTCATGCTCAAGGGCGGCAGACAAGGCGCCCGAAAGGTGAGCTGGGAATAATTCCCAAGAAAAGGTAAACTGTATGGTGAACAAATATATAAGATTGAAATGGTTGACAGACTACTCTTTCGTCATTGAACACCAGACAAAGAGGGGAATAAAATTCGGTAAAAAAGATGATTTTTTTCCTTCTTCGAATGGTGTTCTTCTTTATTCTGCCATATTTCCCGCCATCTACAGGAACAAAGAAACATATTTCGGTTTTTCACCTCTCTGTTTCGCGACTTGGGGAGATGACAAGACACAGGACAATACCGTATTGAAATTGAAGGATGACAAGGAAAAGAGAATGTTGACGGATGCTATTGACGAATACAACTGGACATTCTGCCCATCAAAATTTATACTGGATGAAAGGCTTTTCAAGGTGTGATGTTATGAAATACTACGGAATAAAAACCCCCGAAAACTACATATGGTGGATTACGGATAGTGAACACAATTCGTGGTTCGCCTTTTTTACCTGGCAGAACAAGGACGGACAATACAATCCCCACAGGGCCCCCCTCTATACAGCCATAGAAGCCTACAAGTCCATAGGGTACAGATGTGTGGAACTGGAAGTGAGGGAGAAAACAGAATGAAACCCTTCATACTGTATGACGAGAACACGGATATTACGCATGTAACTATGGTCATTTCAGGCCCCTTCGACATAGACGATGACGAGGAAACGATAAGATTTTTCGATGAGAACATCAACGGCTCCGCAAGGATGATGGCCATTGAAACCGTGTACGGTGTCCACGACATAAGCTACGATGACGGTGATTTCTACGGGTATTCGTCCTACGAAGTGAAAGAATGGGGCAAACTGAAAAGAGAATGGAGAAAATGGTTCAAGGAGATGGGATTTGAAACAGGTAAATGGAGAAAATACAAAGAATATGAAATGTGTTATGATGTGTGCCCTGTGTGGCGGAAACCACAAAGACATAGACTGCCCGATAATAGGAAAAATAGCAAAAAATCTGAAAGATGACATTGACAGGAAGATTATAGATGAACTGGCACGAAGCGGTAAGGAAAAGTCCACACCACATTGCGATATTGAAATATGAAAAGGAATTTATAATAAGGACATTTCACCTTTACGGTAACGTCAATGTACTGGACGGCCACATAAGATATTCATCGAAACCCCATTGTACGGTGCAGATAAGGGCAGGTGAACACCTTCTTGAAGAAAGGGAAGCGGAACCCGAAGAGTGGCAAGGGTTCGACAGATGGGTGCCCTATATGGGAGAATTTCACACAAAAAACAACTTCTACCTACCGGAAGAACTCTTTATAGTGGAGTGAGAGAAATGCCAATAGAATTGAACGGTGAAAAATACAGGATATATTCAAACGGTGTGAAATACAGATTACAGAAGTACAGGAAAGACTGTCTCATAAGGGGATGGACTGACTTGGACTTACCCGACGATTTTCTCCCGATAAACGATTTCAATTCCTATCAGAAAGCGATGAACGCACTCTCCGAGTATCTCCATCAGGAATCGGGGAGACACGAATGGAAGGATGTAACCGCGCCCACCGAAACTGTAATAGAATAACAGGGTGCCCCTACGACGGTACACACACATATGCTCTGGAAAGAAGCCACAGAAAAAAGCCCCCACAATATAGCCATAATGTCCTATTCCGTACAGGATATCAAAAAGACATTTTTCCTCTACTGGGCACCAAACTCCAATGAGAAACCCCTCTGTATGGTCAGGATAAGGATAAACGGTAAGATACTGGGAGAACCACGGGAAGCCCGAGAAGAAGAGTGGGAAGGGTACTGCAACTGGAAACCCTATTACCCATTCGAATCGGGATATGTTTTATCGACAAGTCTACCGGACGAACTGTTTACAATAGAATAATACACATTTTCCATAAATACAATAAAACACACAAACAGGGGGAAAACAATGAAAATAAAGAGATACCTTACAGAAAGCAAGAATATCTGCAAATCGGGAACCATACTGATGATAGATGTGGGGGAATACTCCGACTATTCCGTAATGGGTCTTTTCAAGGTTATAAAGTCCTTTGACCCCCTTGAAGAAAAAGAGAAATTTCTGGAAGAAAACCCCGACAACAAGGGAAGATATAATTTCAACGATGACAAGTATATAGGATATCTCGTAAGAAAACAGTATATAAAGGACATAGCCTACAGTAGCCTGTATATGGGAAGTGGAGCAACGGGTAACATCCAGTTCTACCCATTTGAGAAATAAAGCCAGGCACCAAGGGCCGGGGTATAATATAATCCCCGGCCACACACACGGCGCCCCACGACAATTTTTCCATCCTTCAAGTAACACACAAGAATATTTCACAAGTAGAAAACCACTCTGGCACAATACTATTCCGGTAGAATACCCTCAAGAGACTTTTCGAACAGAATGTTATTGTGTCTCATATAATAATCATTTCTCTTTTTGTGTCTCATATATCGGAAAAAGTGAGACACAAGACCGTCAAATATTTGACACTATGACAATATTTTGACACTTTGGGTTTCCGGTGGTTTTTGACCCGAAAAAAAGTGAAAATATTTTACAAGTACCTGAAATCATTGACATATATTTTTATGTGACACCAAAATAATTCTTGACATTATAGTCGTAATATGGTAGAATTATTACAGAAAATCAAGAAAGGACATACGATGATAAGAGGTATCAAGCCTACCCCCACTACCACGAAGTTCGGTAAAGAACTTGTCTACAATTTCAACACCAATTCAAAACTGGAAATCCAGACTACCGTGAAACGCCCCTTTGGTGGTGTCCGCAAGAACTGGATGACCGTTTCTCCCAACGTGTTTCGTTCCTACCACGGCAAACGTAAGGTAGACGGTATCACCTTCAAGGGTCTTGTCTATTACTGGTTGTCCAACCAGCTGTACCGTTCGCCCTCTACGAAGTCGGTTGTCAACGGTTTCAGGATCACCATTATCCGTAAGCCCCACAACAACAAGCCTGTTCACCTGACTGTGAAACCCGCCAATTGGAGAATTGGATAATATGACAAAGAGAAATCTTCTCAAGAGGGAAGTCGAGGCGTTCAAGAACGAACTGGAAAAAATCACCGAAGCCTACCACGATGACGAATGGCGGAAGGTCGGTTATACTGGTGAGGATGCCTTTTACGCCGCGACATACCGTGCCGAGTTGTTTTTTGCCCGTATCAAGGAGCTCATATAATGTATCAACTTTTGGAAAGAATCGAAAGAACAAGAAACATCATCTACAACAACGGTGACCTTCCCTGTATGGCCATTGTTCATTGTCTTGAGGACTACAGCCAGAAATTGAACGATGCCGGTTATTTGAGAGAAGCCAAGGCCTGTAAGTCTGTGGCTTCTTTACTTTATAACTTTCCGGTTTACAAGTTTGACCAGATTTACCCTGAAAGTATAAGGTACGGGGCGGTTATCATTCTTGACCGTATACTGGACGATTTGAGGAGCTAATGATACAACTGATAATCACTTTCGTTGTCGCCATCGTTATTGAATATTCAATCTTTTATATGGTAATCATCGGTACAAGGAGATAAACAATGCCCAGAGGAAGAAAAAGTACAGAGGCTTCAAGAGCCCGGTTAGCCCAGAGAATACAGACTGATACCGATATCATCGAGGCCATCAAGAAAGGTCTTGAGTGGGGGTCGAGATGGGAAAAGCCTTATGACAGAGCCGTTTCCATATGGTCATCCCTCAATTCGGAAGGATTTCAAATCAATCGTAAAAGAAAGGTGAAAATATAATGGCACGAAAAGTCAACCCCGATAGTAAACGGTCATTGAGACTTCACAAACAGGTCAGCCACTACTGTAATCAGATCGACATCGTGGCGAAAGCCTTGGCAGACAGACCTCACAAGTCGAACACCATCAAGGCCATCAACGCCATCGGCGACTTGAAGGTGAATGGTTATATGATTATCCCCAACCCCAAAGCCAAAAGAAAGGCGGTCATTAAATAATGACATTCTACGTTGTGACAGAGATTTTCGGAAAACGGTTTATGTACGGCCCCTACACCAAGGAAATGGCCTTCTTCTACGCCAACCTTATGGGTGGCTTTGTCTACCAGACTGTGAGGACGAAGTAATATGTTGAAACTCAAGAAAGACCTGAAATTGAAAAACGGTAGGATCTACTATGTAGGTACTCCGATTGAAAAAATCGAGTTCCGCCCTGAGGACTGTAGAAGGGTCACCTATGTGACCATTATGGGTGAGACTTGGAGAATATCAACCGCCCATATGTTTGTCTATGTACCGGGCTTTACCAAGCCGCCGAAGCTCAATACTATCGGTAGGTGGGAGTATGACGGTATCGCCAGGACGGTCACCGGAAAGAAAACCGAGCCGGATGGACACGGCCCGGATGGTTCACCTTCGTGGTTACTGGTATTGGGTATCATATAAGGAGAGAAAATATGAATACAGTCTGTGACAACTGCAAATACCAAAAAACAGACGGAAGATGTAAAAAGCCGAAAAGAGCGTGGGATTTGTGTGGAAAAGGAAAATCGTGTTTTGTGACAGATAAACAGAAAGACAAATTGGTCAAGGAGTAAAAAATGACACGAAAACAGTTCGAATCCCTGAAAACCGTTGTCAAACGGTCAATTGAGATATCAGAGAAAAATATGAAGGGAACTACCGCCTCCGTAGTGACCCCTCTTTGTGCAGTGGATGACCCCGAAATGAAGAGGATGTTGTGGTTCCAGTATTTTTGGGGTGAGAGGGATGCGATGCAGAGGATTTTATCCGTTATAGAGGATATCGAAAATGAACAATAAGATGGACGATATTTTCGTTGGTTCAGAAAAGGATAAAGCAGACCTTTTGAAACGACTTCAAGAGGAAATAAGGAAAATTGAGGAAAAGGAAAATGAATAAACTTTCTTATTTTTTGAGGATTGACAATCTGGCGAACTATATCGCCAAAAACCTTTCTTTACCGTACCTTGATGAGGACAAACAACCTATATTGGTTGTCAATTCGTCCGAAGTCGAAAGGGCCGCCTCAGAGTGGGGGTTCCACGATGACGATATGCTTGACATCTTTCAGGCTGTAGAGGAAAAGGTTCTCATCAACTACAAGGAGTAAAAAATGTCGAATAAATCACCTGAAATGGAGAGTTTTCTCAACTCTTTATCAAAACACCTATACGGTAGGGGCCGTACTGGTCACGGTTGTGTGAATTGCGGTTCCTACAAGGTCAATGTAGAGGACTTCCGTGACGCCCTCTCCTATACGGAGTTCGGTATTTCCCATCTCTGCCAGGAGTGCCAGGACAAAACCTTTAAAACCCTCAAAACGAGAAAGAGGTAATATGCCAAGGATAAGAAAGATAACATCAAAAAATGTTGTTTTCGCCCAGAACTTTGGTACGCCCAAGGCCACGAAAAATTATTTCAGAAAACACTATTCCAAGGGTGCCACTATAGTGGG